>ERZ1048068.2012-NODE-2012-length-14858-cov-4.486320_pt1 | contig 14858 bp, 10 predicted proteins | sample MGYA00383098_ERZ1048068 | MGnify/ENA primary metagenome ERZ1048068 (study PRJEB29581, sample SAMEA5548368) | metagenome | biome: marine; feature: coastal; material: water | depth 1 m | study: Short-term variability in the microbial, nano- and picoplankton... | reverse complement strand
TTCTGATTCAAAAACAAAAGCTCCAATAGCATACGCTACCATTATCATCGCCAAAGATGGTATACGAAAAGGTGGTGCATATTCTGATGAGAATGGAAAGTATGTGGTGAATGCACTAGATCCAGGAACATACAGCGTAACAGTAACCTACCTTGATTACTCAGACAAGAAAGTAACAGGTGTAGAAGTAAGTTCTAACAGCACGAAATATATCAATATTGAAATGGCTCAAAAAACTGGGGCAGATGGAGAAGAATTAGGACCTGTGGTAGTAAGAGCAGGGAAGCCATTAATAGAAAAAGATAAAAACTCCAAAACACTAAGTAGTGGAGATATAGCAAAATTGCCTACACGAAGTTTGAATGCAATAGCTGGGACTACTTCTGGAGCTAATCAAACAAGTGGTGGGGGTATATCTTTCTTGGGTAGTAGAACAGATGCTACGGCATATTTTGTAGACGGTGTACGCGTAGTGGGTAACAGTAGTGTGCCTCAATCTGCTCAAGGGCAAATAGATATTATTCAATCTGGTATCCCAGCACAATATGGCGACTTTACAGGTGGAGCTATTAGTATTACAACCAAAGGCCCATCACGTTTCGTAAATAGAAGTTTTGAGCTCATCTCCTCTAGCCCGTTTGATGCTTACCACTACAATCAAGCAGAGTTTTCTGCGGTTGGTCCCCTTTGGATCAAAAATAAAGGAGGTGGAGATAAAGAATACGTGGCGTTAGGCTATCAGCTCGCTACGAATTTCAACTTGACTCAAGATGCAAGCCCAGGATATGGAGGCTTTTACAGTGTCAAAGAAGACGTTCTTGATGATTTGGAAAAAAACCCAATCATTGAAAACCCGAACGGTCCAGGTTTCGTATACAGATCTTTACTCCTTTCAGAAGATGACTTGGAACAGAATCAGGCACGGAAGAACGTCACAAGATTAGTAGGCAACGTTCAAGGTAAGTTAGAGTTTTTGCCTAATAAGAATTCCAGTGTTACGGTTTTTGGTTCCCTTAACCAAGGCCAAGGAAATAATTTTAACTATACTCAAAGCTTAATAAATTTTAGAGAATATTCAAATTCTACTAGTCAAACCCTAAGAACGTATGTGAAATTCACGCAACGCTTGGGGAGTACATCCGAAGCAGATAAAGAGAAAAAGAAATCGCTATTTTCAGATGCCTTTTACAACATCAGACTAGATTACCAAAGCAGTTGGAGTGAAAATGTGAACCCACTACATGGGAATAACTTTTTTGATTATGGATACATTGGTAAATTCACCCAAAATAGAGTGCCTACATATGATTTTGTAAATGATCCAACTCTACATATCGATCAAAATGGAGATACTGTAACACGTCAGTCGTATTTTAACCTGACAGGTTCAGGTAGTCGTAATCTCACATTTGATGCGAGCGAAAAGAATCCTCAGAGAGCTGCTTACACGCAGAGTGTTTTTAATTTCTTCGAAGATTCCAATATTCCAGTATTCAATGCAGCTCAAGTGCAGCAGAGCCTCGGTCTTTTAAATGGGTTTTCTCCAGGTCTTACCTACTCACTTTGGAGCAATCCTGGTTCGGGAGCTGGAAGTTATGCTAAGTCTCAAAATGAGCGTATTGCGGCTTATGCACAGGGAGAAGCTATATTGAACTTAGAAAACACACACGATTTACAGTTCGGGATGTATTTTGAGCAAACGCTTTTTAGTAGCTGGAGTTTAGGAGCATCCAATCTGTGGACCTTGATGCCACAGTTGACTAACGGTCACATATCTGCATTAGACCAGGTAGACGAAAACGGTTACATTATAGGAGGTATTCACTCGTATGACCAAAACGGTACATTCACAGATACTGTAAATTATAATATACGTGTAGACAAGGACCAGCAGAAAGTTTTTGACAGAAGATTACGTGCAAAACTGATAAACGATGGTTACAGAGATGCAAATGGTAATTTAATAACGGAAACATCTTTTATAGACGTAAATAGCTTGGATCCAAGTACCTTTAGCCTTGACCTATTCAGTGCTGATGATTTGTGGAATAATGGTAACTCTATTGTAGGGTATTTTGGATATGACTACTTGGGCAATAGAACACGAAAAGCATTTTCTTTTGGTGACTTTGTAAACGATGATCTTGGCAAAGGCATTAGTTCATTTGCGCCTGTTTACAGTGCCTTGTGGTTACAAGATAAGTTCCAGTTCAAAGACCTTGTACTTCGATTAGGATTGCGTGTAGAGCGTTATGACGCAAATCAAGTGGGGCGTAAAGATCAGTATTCACTATTCCCAACATACTCCGCTGGTGAGTTGGAAAGTCTTGATAATACACTGCTAGCAGGTTACAGCGTCCCAACGAATATTGGAGACGATTACGTAGTGTATGTAGATGATATGGAGAATCCGTCAGAGATAGTGGGGTATAGAGATGGCAATACATGGTACGGTTCAGACGGATCAGAATTGGGTAACCCTGACCTGATCACCCAATCTACAAGGAGTGGTAGAATTCAACCCTATTTGGTAGAAACCGACGGTGAATTGGATTTGGATGCTTTCGAAGATTACAAGCCAGTAATAAATGTACTTCCTCGTATATGGTTCTCCTTCCCTATCAATTCAGATGCACAGTTTTTTGCTAACTATGATAAATTAGCTCAACGACCGCAGAATGGAGCAATTTTCGCACCAATAAATAGATATGCTTATTTGGAGACAAACCAAGGAAGCGTGTTACCTAATGCGAATTTACAACCACGTGTAACTACAAGTTATGAAATCGGTTTTAAGCAAACTTTGAGTAGGAACTCAGCACTTAGTCTCATAGCCGCATACAGAGAGACTAGTGGAGATTACGCACTAGTAAGAATTAATCAAGCATGGCCCATATCATATAACTCATACCAAAATTTAGATTTTGAAACAATCAAAAACTTCAGAGCGGAGTATGAACTAAGAGGAGAAGGTAGAACGTCGCTTGCATTGAACTACTCACTGCTTTTTGCAGACGGTACTGGTTCTAACGTGAACTCAGCAGCGTCTCTAATACAAGCAGGTTTGCCAAATCTACGATCATTGTATCCAACGGAACGGGATATCCGTCACCAAATATCTGCAATATTGGATTATCGATTTAAATCGGGTACAGACTACACGGGCCCTATTTGGTTTGACAAAAAGGTATTTGAAAATGCAGGAGCTAATTTTATTATTTCTACGAAGTCTGGTGAGCCATATAGTGCTTATATCAACCCAGTAGCCAGCGCATCAGTAGGTACTGCACAAAGACAACAACTAGATGGTAACCCATTTGGTTCTCGATTGCCATGGCAATTCAAAGTAGATGCTAACTTCAATAAGAATTTTAGCATTAAAAAGAAAAATTCAAAAGATAATTTCAGAAGGCAAAGTACAGAAGTGCAGGTTTTCCTATGGGTTCAAAATTTGTTTAACACTCAAAATATTGAACGTGTGTACGGTTTCTCAAGATTATCAAACAATGATGGTTGGTTGAGCTCGCCTCAAGGTAGTCAAGAAGCTAATAACGAAGTAAATACACAATCATATGTTGCGTTGTATAATGCTAAGGTTGAAAATCCATACTTTTATAGCATCCCGAGATTAACGAGATTAGGAGTAAGAGTATATTTCTAGTTACAACGTTTAGAAAAATAACGCAGCACAAAGAACAGAAGATATGAAAAGAGAAATGAGAAATTTAATGCTGATTGTTGTACTTATTGGTACGATTGGAGTATTTGCAAGAGAGAATGTAGACATAGAAGAAAGAAGAACAACTCGTGATGGTCAATTAACTACCAAAATGAAGTTCGGCTCAGATTGTGATCCTGCAAGTCAGAGTGCAGATTTAGATATAAATAATGTACGTACCAAAATCCTAAATGGTGGCGATATGTGGTGGGACTTGAACAATGCCAAGTACGAGATACCTAAGCTTCCTTCAGAAACAAACGAGGTAAGAAAGCATAGTTTGTTTTCTGGAGCCATATGGATAGGTGGGGAAGATGCCTCCGGTAATTTAAAACTTGCTGCTATGACCTATCGTCAGCGTGGTTCAGATTTTTGGCCCGGGCCTTTAGATCCGGCTACTGGAAATACAAGTAAAGATCAGTGTGATATTTGGGACGATATCTACAAAGTGGATGGATCTGCAATAATAGATCACGCCAATAATTTTAATGGAACGGTAGATCCAGATATACAAAGTTGGCCAGGTGAGTATGCTCCGTATCGAGATTTAAATGGCAATGGAATTTATGATCCACAAGGTGGTGACTATCCTGTACTGCAAAATGAATGTAAAGGGATAGTTCAATCTAATGCAGCAGAAGATCAGCCAGATCAAATGCTGTGGTGGATATACAATGACAGAGGAAATATTCACTCTGAGACCCAAGGGGAGGCAATAGGAATTGAAATGCAAACAACTGCATTCGCCTTCTCTACAAATGACGAAATAAATGATATGACGTTTTATACAACTCGTCTTATCAATAGGGGAGCTACAAATCTAGACAATACCTACTTTGGCCAGTGGGTAGATGCAGATTTAGGGAACTTCTCGGATGATTACGTAGGTTGTGACGTAGGTCTCTCTTTAGGTTTTTGCTACAACGGTGATGACAATGATGAAGGTGTATTGGGCTATGGCCTTAATCCTCCGTCTGTTGGGGTTGACTTTTTTGAAGGCCCTGTAGTAACAAATAATGGAGTAACAGAGGAATTAGGAATGTCGAAGTTTGTTTATTACAACAATACTGCGAATTCTATCAATGGTAATCCTCTTTTAGCGACGGATTTTTATAATTACCTAAGAGGTAAATGGAGAACAGGAACAGACATTTTGTTTGGTGGTGATGGAATAACCGGTACAGATGGGACACCTGCAGACTATATGTTCCCATTTGACACAGATCCTGCTCATCCCGACCAAAATTGGAATGAGAAAGAAGCAGGAAACTCTCCTGCGGACAGACGTTTTATTCAGTCCTCTGGTCCCTTTATATTGGAGCCAGGTGCTGTACAGCGGCTCACTGTAGGTGTGGTATGGGCACGTACCGACTTTGGGGGTGCAGATGGTTCAATTCGACTTCTAAAACAAGCTAGTAGAAGAGCTCAAGATTTGTTTAATTCTTGTTTTGACCTCATTGACGGTCCGGATGCTCCAGAGGTAGAAGTACACGAACAAGATCGTCAATTGGTATTCTCTTTTGGAGATACTGATAATGAAAGAATAGAGTTGTACACTGACTCTGTATTCAATGATAGAGGTATGGTCGAGAACTATAAGTTTCAAGGATATAGAGTCTATCAATTGAAAAATTCTTCTGTTAGTTTATCGGACTTAGATGATCGGGGTAAGGCAAGAGAAGTTTTTCAGTGCGATTTAGATGATGATTTTTTAGACTTATTTGAGGAGGAATACGACGTAGATGTAGATGAGGACGTACTTAAATTGCGTGTTCGTTCCAATAACGAAGGTCTTAGACATACCGTTAGAATTACAGAAGATGAGTTTGCTACGGGTTCTGATAAGACTCTTGTGAATTTTAAAACATATGATTACATATTACTCTCTTATGCATCTGCAGACGCATCAAGAGACTTATACTTAGAAGGGCGAAAAGTAAAGAAATTCTCTGCTACACCGCATAAGTTAGAACCTAGATTTAGTGGTTCTAGTGTACCTTCTTTTTACGGAGATGGTCCAGAACTAGTTAGATTAGCTGGGAAAGGAAACGGTGATAATGAACTCGAATTTACACAAAGTACAATCGATGAAATAATGACGAATAACGTGGCACTAAATCCGAAGTATGAAAATGGAATGGGACCGGTTAACATTAGCGTGATAGATCCATTGAAAGTTCCTCTTGGTGAGTTTGAATTATCATTAGTACCCAAAACTCAGGGTTCTGAAGGTGGAAACGATGACAGTTTAGCTGCTAGTGGAACTACTTGGGTACTTGTAAAGCTTCCCAATGACACGATATTTGCAGATACAACCTTAGATTACAGAAATGAACAAGTTATTCTGGAGTCTACCACAGGACAAAAAATATTTGACTGGGGACTTGCTGTGACAATAGAACAGGTGGCAGATCCAGGTGTGAATTCACAAGAATTTGACGAAAATGGTTTAATTAACTGGACGGTAGATTTTGCTGACCCAAGTAATGAATGGCTCACGGCTGTCTCAGATAATGATGCTTCTGAGTCAAGACAGTTTGGAGTATTCGATTGGATCAGGTCAGGTGTCCAAGGTCAACCGTCGTTCAATGATCCATCATGGCACGACTTCTCTTCCGGTGGAAGAGCCCTAGATAGAAATGGTGTTTACGAAAATATTTGGGATGGACGTATTGCTCCGAATAGACTTACATCCAATACCTTAAGATCAAATGCTTCAGAGCGAAACGCTGAACTAGTACAGCCATTTACATTTGGTTATCAAGCGATGCAGGGTATTGGTTTAGAAAACATTAGCAGTGTGGATATAGTACTTACTCCAGATAGATCAAAATGGTCGGAGTGTGTAATGATAGAAACTGGTGAAGATCCAGGATTAAATGAAGGTGGAGCTGAGAAGTTTGATATGAGAAGAGGAACACTTGCTTACGGTGGTGGTGCACTCAAACCAGGTAAGACCATTTTCCCTGGTTATGCTATCAACGTAAATACGGGTGAAAGATTAAATATTATCGTAGGTGAGGATTCATACCAAAGGAGTGAAAACGGTCGTGATATGAAATGGAATCCAACGGACAATACTGGGTTCCCTAATTCAGGTTATCCAAGTTTTGGGGGAAGACACTTCATATATGTAATGGGCTCTCACCAAGGTATAGCAGCAGGTATACATCCCAGATTACCTGCCTATGACAAAGGTGAGGCATACCATGAGATATTTAGTAATATTACTTCTAGTAACAGATTGCGTGAGTTATCCAAGGTCTATCAAAATTGCGATTGGGTGATTCCAGCGTATATGGCCCTCGGTAAGTCTCTAGTAGAAGATGCAGACGGCATTCCTGTACCGCCAAATGAGATGAAGATTAGACTCCGAATTGGTAAGCCTTATGGTAGAAATGATGCTGCTGAAAACTCAGGGTTACCGAAATTTAAATTCAGTACTGATGATATTTTCAATGACGTAAATTTAGAAAACGGCAAAGAGGCTTTAGATTTGGCTAATATTGTGCCTAATCCATACTATGCTTTTTCTGGTTACGAGGGTAGCCCAATTGATAATCGTGTCAAGTTTACTAACTTGCCTCAAAAGGTTCAGATTTCCATTTATACTTTAGATGGGTCGCTGGTCAGAAGGATAGATAAGGATGATGAAACGACGTTCGTTGATTGGAATCTACAGAATAATGCAGGTGTACCAGTTGCGAGCGGTTTGTATCTTATACATATAGATGCGGATAAATTGGGAGAAAAAGTGTTAAAATGGATGGGAGTAATGAGAGAGCTTGACCTTGACTCGTTCTAGGACTACTAATCAATAATTAAAAGAAAGAAAGTAATGAGAAAAGTAATTATATTATCAATCATACTAACGGCTGCATCATCTGTTTTTGCCGGAAATCCTGATAGGATTGGTCAAGCAGGAGCAACGCAACTCAACATAAACGGCTGGGGCAGAAGTTCTGGTTGGGGATGGGCTGCAGTAAGTAGCACCAAAGGATTAGAGGCACTGTACAATAATATAGGTGGTCTTGCATATACGGACAATACAGAAATAATATTTTCGCGTACGTCCTGGCTAATGGGGACAGATATTAGCATCAACACCTTTGGTTTTTCACAAAACGTAGGAGGAGGAGCTTTAGGTATCAGTATAATGAGTTATGACATAGGAGAGATCCCTATAACTACTACTGAGCAGCCAGACGGAGGCATAGGAACATACAAGCCGCGTTTCACTAATATTACAGCGGGGTATTCAAAGCGTTTTACTCGAGAGATATCAGGAGGTGTTGGTTTTAAGGTATTTTCTGAGTCTATTACAAATGCAAAAGCTCAAGGTGTTGCTGTAGATGCAGGTATACAATACATAACCACATTTAGGAAAGACGAAAAAATCAAAAAGAATGATATCAAATTTGGTGTGTCTTTAAAGAATATTGGTCCTGACGCTAGGTATGCTGGCGATGGTCTTTCTGACAAATATGAAAATCCAGAAAATGAGGTGGAGTATACTATCAATAAAAGAGCAGCGAAATTTAATCTCCCTACGTTAGTAAACATAAGTGCATCCTATGACTTGAGATTAGATGACAACGATGAGACATATTTTCATCGATTGACCCCTGCATTTACATTTACAAACAATGCTTTCTCTGCAAATCAGTTGACATTGGGCACTGAATACAGCTATAAGGAGATTTTTCAGCTTCGCGCTGCATATGCCTATGAGAAGGGCATACTCAGTTATGAAACTCGTACTAATGCATTTACGGGTATAATGGGTGGTTTTACGTTTGAAGTTCCTGTAAGTAAAGGCTCTGAAACTACATTTGGTCTAGACTATTCATACCGTCACTCCAAACCATTTCAAGGTTCGCATACGTTTGGCGTAAGATTGAATATTGGGGAATAATCGTAATTAACTTAAAGCACTAACTTTGCAATGTTGCATCTCTCATCGAGATGCAACATTGTTTTTTATATGTTAACACAGAAATAGTATGTCTATAAATTACGTATCACAGCAGGGTTATAATGATCTTAATGATAAGATAGCTCACTTGGAAAAAGTAGAGCGTAAACGTATTACAGGTCAAATAGCAGATGCTAGAGATAAAGGAGACCTGTCAGAAAATGCAGAGTATGACGCAGCCAAAGAGGCTCAAGGTCTACTGGAGATGAAAATCTCAAAACTCAAAAATATGAGAGCAAATTCCAGAGTCATAGATCCTAAAGACCTCGATCTTAGTAAGGTGAATATTCAAACGAAAGTCCGCTTACTAAATAAGAAATTCAACAAGGAAGTCATTTACTACATCGTAGGAGAGAGCGAAGCTAACCTTAGAGAAGGTAAGATATCTGTAAAATCTCCTATAGGTGAAGGACTTATGGGTAAGAAAATTGGAGAAATCGCAGAGATAAGTGTTCCTGCGGGAGTAATTCAGTTCGAGATCCTAGAAGTAAGCTTGCCGTGACTATTTTTGAGAAAATTGTAGCAGGGGAGATATCAAGTTATAAGATTGCTGAAACAAAGGACTTCCTTGCATTTTTAGACGTATTTCCACTAAAAGAGGGACATACCTTAGTCATTACAAAAGATCCCGTTGATTATATTTTTGATTTAGATGATGACACACTTGCTCGGTTACATGTATTTGCAAAGAAAGTGGCAAGCGCATTAGAAGAAGTTGTACCATGCACTAGAGTAGGATTAGCAGTCATAGGTCTAGAAGTACCCCACACACACATTCATTTAGTCCCCATTAATAGTGTAGGAGACATCAATTTCGCTAGCACTAAAATAAAGGTGAGTGAAGAAAGAATGATAGAACTTTGTGCCCAGATAGCGCAGTCGTTTAATAGATTGTCTCTAACGTAATTTGTCGGGATTTTTGGCTAAAAAGCTACCCCATCCACTATGGTGTACATCAGACGGCTCCAATCCTGGTTTGCACATAAAATAATGGCATATAGCCACAGCTACTGCATCAGTAGCATCTAATTTTGAGTGATTGGTTTTCAGACCGAGCAGCGTCTGTACCATGCTAGCAACCTGTTCTTTACTTGCCGTGCCACTGCCTGTTACGCTTTGTTTCACACGTTTTGGGGCATATTCAAAAACGGGTAGTTTCCTATTGAGTCCTGCAGCCATACTCACACCCTGAGCTCTTCCTAGTTTTAGCATGCTTTGAGGATTTTTACCCATGAAGGGAGCTTCTAGAGCTACCTCATCTGGTAGGTAAGTATCTATGAGCTTAGTACATTGGTCAAATATGCTTTGCAACTTCATAGCGTGATTTTTTTCCTTACGCATATCGAATATGCCCATACTAATGAGGGTCATAGTATCATTTGATATTCCAATAATACCATACCCTGCAATATTCGTCCCGGGGTCTATTCCCAATATTATCTTGTCGTAATTGTTATCTTTCGCCACTGTGATCACAAAGGTACACTATACTAAATATAACATTTGCATACGTGATTAATCCCAATACTTCAAAAGGATATCAACGCTTCTATCCCTCGCTAAAATGGATATTAAGTGCTTTGTCTGTGTATTTTTTTATTCGTCAATTGCAGTCCATAGAAGGAGATTTGTTTGGTGATATATTCTCAGGATTGGCTATCCATCCATATGCTCTTGCAAGTATTGTGCTTTTGGCATTAGTCAACTGGAATGCGGAAGCCCAAAAATTTAAAATGCTGATAGCAGGCGAAATACACTTGTCTAATATACGATCATTCTACACTATTCTCGGTGGGAGGGCGATAAGTAATCTTACTCAAGCAAGTACAGGTGTATATATTGGGCGAAGTCTGTTGTTCAAAAAAACCCATCCTGTAAAGGTTGTAATAGCCACAGTAGCAGGCAACATAGCTCAGTTATTAATGACGTATGGCCTAGGTTTACTCTGTATAGGAGCGGCAATACTTTTTACAGATTTTGCTGGGGAGTTTACATATAATTATAAATTGCTCTATGTCGGAATGCTATTTATAATCATGATTATCTTCATAGTACGGGTGAAAAAAATGCTGCCAAGGATAATGCAAAAATTGCCTCGTAAGCAGGCGAGAGTCTTAAGTATGATCAAGAAATATGATAAGAAGCTCTACCTCAAAGTAGTAGCTGTGGCTTTTCTAAAATACGTGGTCTTTGCATTGCAGTTCTATTTGCTTTTGCAGCTTTTTTCGGATTTTTCATTACCACTTTCGGCGATAATATTTGTACCGGTGGCCTATCTTATGCAAAGTCTTGTGCCTGTGCCCGCTATATCAGATATAGGGGTACGAGTGGTAGTGTCTCAGATGTTATTTGGTGATTTTCTTACCGACAATGCTATAATGCAAGCGGTCACGTGCATATGGTTTATGAATCTTATATTTCCTGGGTTACTTGGGACTATATACCTTATCACTAGCACTATCCAAAAGAGATGATAGTCTACTTACTCTTAGCGCTAGCAATTAGCTCGGCCTATCTCAGTTTGCTATATCACTATGCAAGGCTGTGGGACAATATAACGGAAATTGATTCACTAATTTACAACAAGCAAAAGGTTAGTTTGTTAATTCCTTTCAGGAATGAGAAAGGAAATCTATCTCGCTTAATAGCAAGTATTGAGGAACAGGTGATAGGCAGCGTGGATTTGGAAGTTGTATTTGTGAATGATCACTCTACTGATGGAGGAGAAGGATTAATTGCAGATTATGATGGTAATTTGACGATTAGGATAATTCATCTAGAAGATGGTATGGGTAAAAAAGCTGCGATAAAAAAAGGATGGGAGTCTTGTGATGGTGATATCATTATGCAAACGGATGCAGATTGCGTATTGCCTATAAACTGGCTAGCAGCAATGCTTGGGTCCTTTTCAAGCGATGATATACTGTTGGCTTGCGGACCTGTAAGCTTCAAAACCCAAACTAATTTTTGGCAACGGATAGTTGCGTTAGATTTTGCTGGGCTGATTGCCATTGGAGCTGCTCATATACAATGGGGAAAGCCTATGATCTGTAACGCAGCAAACTTGGCATACCGCAAGTCACTTTTGGTAGATGTAGAACTTAAAGAAGGAACTGCAAGTGGGGATGATGTGTTTTTGCTTCAAAGTGCATACTGTAAAAATCCAGAAGGGATAACATTTGTAAAAAATAAGCATGCTATTGTGCAGACCGAAGGGCCTTCCAGTTTTCATGCATTTTGGAACCAACGACTACGGTGGGCAAGTAAAAATGGTGAGTATGACATAGGCGCTAATATTTGGATACTCATAGGTGTATGGCTACACAATGTGCTGATAGTCTTCTCTATACTATCGTTTACTTCTATAGGAATGACGGTAGCAGTATTTTTAGTAGTACTCAAAGTGCTAGCGGAAGATCATTTTTATGGAAGGTTTACAAACTTCTTTTCTATTAAGACGTACTTCACAAACATTCTACTAGGACAACCGTTTCACATTCTCTATATGGCCATAGTACCGCCACTATCGCAAGTTTTAAAATACCAATGGAAAGAAAGAAGCGTCAGCAAATAGAATTACCAGAACTAGAAGCGGAAGTATTACAGCTGTGCTTGTTCCCAGAGGATTTTGAAGCCTTGATAGATGACTGTAGCACCGAGAAGAAAGAAAGTATAATTGCCGATGCAGTCAAAAATCTCATTCATCATAAACTATTGATTGCAGTAAATAAAGAGGTGAGTCTTTCTTGGGTATATGATGGTGACAAAATGCGAGAAAGTTCTTTCAAAGCTACTGCTAAAGGCATAGAGTGGATGGAGGCGAACGTCTAGTATCCCAAGCGCTTACCTGTTGCAAAACCATTTGAGTTATTAAATACTATTTTCTGCTGAAGTGTGATTTCGCTCATCGCCTCCATGGGCGGCACGTAGAGGTCAAAAGCTAAGGCATACAGCATAGTCTGTTCAATAATTTTTAGTATAGCTTCTGTTTCTATTTCCTGCTTCGCAAAATTGGTATAAAGGAAATCCAGTTGTCGCTGACCATCTACATAAAAATGACCTTCAGAATTGATGAATAATCGTGCGAGTAAGTAGCCTACGTCTGAGAGTCTTTGGTATTTTAGAGAGTCAGAAAGAAAATTATACGCTTGTATCATACCACAATATCCGCGAGTTGGGGCTTCTAGTACGTAAGGGTCCTTACCTACCTTATGCTCAGGAGGGAAACAGAATACATTGGTATGCATAATAAAGGCGATGGTGTCTCCGCTAAAGGTTAAGTGAAACTCAAATTCGCTTACCTCTTTTAATTCTACTTTAAGGTTCTCATCCTTTTCAATAACCTGTGGGGTTAGATGTTCTGCGATTTCAGTAGCACATTTTTTAAGTTGATTAAAGGTGACGAGTGTATTGCGGTATACGTGCTGTTTTAGTGCTGCCTTATTGTTTAGCTGGCCTATTATATCTACTATATCTTCTTCCATTTCCTCTAGTGTTTGATACAAAAATAGACTAATCCAAAAACATTAGAAATAATAGATTGATTCACTTTTATAATCAGTGGCAAAGCAATAAATTTGCGAGTCAACAAAGTTCCATAATATTTTTTTAAATAACCAAATGTCAGAGACAGCAAAAATAAACATCCAAGGTAAAGAAACTGAATTGCCACTAGTCGTAGGTACAGAAAACGAAGTTGGTATAGATATAAGTAAACTACGTGGATCTTCAGGGGCTGTTACATTGGACTTTGGGTATAAGAATACTGGAGCTACCACATCAGGGATTACATATCTAGACGGCGAAAAGGGGATATTAAGACACCGCGGTTATTCAATAGAGGAATTAGCTGATAAGGCAGAATTTTTAGAAGTAGCCTACCTACTAATACACGGTGAACTACCTACCAAGGAGGAATATGCTGATTGGGACAATGAAATAAGACGACATACACTGGTAAATGGGGATATTCAGAACATTTTTGATGCATGGCCTACGGGTAGCCATCCTATGGGTCAGTTGATAGCGATGATATCGTCTTTATCTTCTTTTTACCCAGAGAGTTTAAATCCTAATGCAGGACAAGAAGCAAGAATGAGAACCATTACCCGATTATTGGCAAAGATGCCAACAATCTGCGCTATGATCTCAAAAAATAGGATCGGTCACCCACTCATCTATCCTCAAAATAATCTCACGTATGTTGAGAACTATTTGAATATGACCTTTAAGCATGTGACAGAAGATTACGACCTGGACCCTGTACTCGTAAGAGCGCTGAATAAACTTATGATACTACACGCAGATCATGAGCAAAACTGCTCTGCATCTACGGTACGTTTGGTAGGTTCTAGTCATGCGAATTTATATGCAAGTGTATCTGCTGGTGTAGCAGCTCTCTGGGGGCCATTACATGGTGGAGCGAATCAAAAAGTGATAGAAATGCTAGAAGCTATTCACGCAGACGGTGGAGATGCTCAGAAATATATAGACAAAGCAAAAGATAAAAACGATCCGTTCAGGCTTATGGGATTTGGTCATAGAGTCTATAAAAACTTTGATCCACGAGCTTTGATTATTAAAAAATCTGCAGATGAGGTGTTGGAGAAACTTGGAGTCAATGATCCTACATTAGGAATAGCTAAGAAGATAGAGCAAGCTGTGTTATCTGACCCTTATTTCGTTGAACGTAAGTTATTCCCCAATGTAGATTTCTACTCGGGTATCATATACAGAGCTATGGGATTCCCTGTAGAAATGTTTACTGTTCTATTCGCACTTGGTCGATTGCCTGGATGGATAGCACAATGGAAAGAAATGATGGAAGATAAGCATCCCATAGGTAGACCACGCCAGATATATACAGGTCCAGTTTCCCGGGATTTTGTAGCACTGGACAAAAGAAGCTAAGTTTACTACACCATTCCTTTGTGGTTCAATAAGGAGCTAGTTATTGGATGTTCAGAATGCTTACTAGTCCGCAATCACAGTTTTAAGTATCCTTGTTTTTAGCATATATTTTTCGTACACAATGTCACGATCTAGAACAACGTAATCTGCTAATTTACCTATCGCTAGACTTCCTAATTTATCTTCCATTCTATTGGCTTTTGCAGCCCAGCGTGTAATGCCAAGCAGTGCTTGCTTGGTGGTTAGTGATTCTTC
>ERZ1048068.1993-NODE-1993-length-14949-cov-6.731503_pt1 | contig 14949 bp, 7 predicted proteins | sample MGYA00383098_ERZ1048068 | MGnify/ENA primary metagenome ERZ1048068 (study PRJEB29581, sample SAMEA5548368) | metagenome | biome: marine; feature: coastal; material: water | depth 1 m | study: Short-term variability in the microbial, nano- and picoplankton... | reverse complement strand
CGAGCAAAAACAATTTAAAAACTCATTAGTTCAAAACTAATTTACTAATAAGCAACACCAAAAGATTATGTCAGCACATGTAGATACCCATACACACGAAGACGATCACGGACACCACCACAAAGAAACTTTTGTGACAAAGTATATTTTCAGTCAAGATCACAAAATGATTGCAAAACAATACTTAATCACGGGGATCATTATGGGGATTGTTGGAATTTTGATGTCTTTACTAATGCGCATGCAAATTGCTTGGCCAGAAAAACCCAATGTAATATTTGAAGCATTGTTAGGGAAATGGGCTCCTGGAGGAGTTATGGATGCCGATATTTATTTGGCACTGGTAACAATTCATGGAACCATCATGGTGTTTTTCGTACTTACTGCAGGACTTAGTGGAACATTTAGTAACCTTTTGATTCCATTGCAGATTGGCGCAAGAGATATGGCTTCGGGCTTTTTGAATATGATATCGTACTGGCTCTTTTTCTTGTCAAGCGTAATCATGATAATTTCTCTTTTTGTCGAAGCTGGACCAGCAGCAGCAGGATGGACCATATACCCACCACTAAGTGCACTTCCATTAGCACAAGGAGGATCGGGTGCAGGAATGACGCTTTGGCTCGTTTCTATGGCGATTTTTATTGCTTCATCGCTGTTAGGATCACTAAACTATATTGTTACGGTACTCAACCTCAGAACTAAAGGGATGTCTATGACAAGATTGCCACTCACTATTTGGGCATTCTTTATCACCGCAGTTATCGGCGTTGTTTCATTCCCAGTTTTATTGTCTGCAGCACTTTTGCTTATAATGGACAGAAGTTTTGGAACTTCTTTTTTCCTTTCAGATATTTTTATTCAAGGGGAAGTATTACACTATCAAGGAGGATCACCGGTTTTATTCGAGCATTTGTTCTGGTTTTTAGGACACCCAGAAGTATATATTGTACTTCTTCCAGCTTTAGGTATTACCTCGGAAGTGATTGCAACCAATGCGCGCAAACCAATTTTTGGATATAGAGCCATGGTGGCATCAATTATAGCAATTGCCTTTTTGTCAACCATAGTTTGGGGACACCACATGTTTATCTCAGGAATGAATCCATTCTTAGGATCGGTGTTCACATTTACAACACTACTTATTGCAATTCCATCGGCAGTAAAAGCATTTAATTACATCACGACATTATGGAAAGGTAATCTTCAGTTGAATCCTGCCATGTTGTTTTCAATTGGGTTGGTATCAACATTCATCACAGGAGGACTCACAGGGATTATTCTTGGGGATAGTGCTTTGGATATCAACGTACACGATACTTATTTTGTAGTCGCACATTTCCATTTAGTTATGGGGATATCTGCACTTTATGGGCTCTTTGCTGGGGTATACCATTGGTTCCCAAAAATGTTTGGACGTATGCTTAATAAAAACCTAGGATACATTCACTTTTGGGTGACTGCAGTTTGTGCTTATGGGGTGTTTTTCCCAATGCATTTTATAGGTATGGCGGGTCTACCAAGACGATATTATACCAACAGTAATTTCCCACTATTCGATGACACTCAAAACGTACAGATACTCATTACAATTTTTGCACTGGTTGCAGGACTTGTACAATTGGTATTCCTTTACAATTTTATCCACAGTATGTTTTATGGAAAGAAAACAGAGCAAAACCCATGGCGTTCCAATACTTTGGAATGGACCGCACCTGTAGAGCATATGCATGGAAACTGGCCAGGAGAAATCCCACATGTTCACCGTTGGGCGTACGATTACAGCAAACCAGGACATGACGAAGATTTTGTGCCACAAAATATTCCTCTCAAAGACGGAGAAGAAGAGTTACAACATTAACTGTTAGTTACTTCATAATATATTTAGAAAGCCTTTCTCAAACGAGAAGGGCTTTTTCTTATATTTGTTACTATGAATCAACACCTTGATCCAACAGGCGACAATTTTTCTTCAGAAGAACACGACATTGAAAAAGCGTTAAGACCACTTACATTTGATGACTTTTCTGGGCAAGACCAAGTACTAGAGAACTTACAAATATTTGTAAAAGCAGCTGTAGAACGTGATGAAGCCTTAGACCACACCCTTTTTCATGGTCCTCCAGGTCTCGGAAAAACAACCTTAGCGCATATTTTGGCCAATGAACTGGGCGTAGGAATAAAAGTCACTTCAGGGCCTGTTTTAGACAAGCCCGGCGACTTGGCAGGATTACTTACCAATTTGGAAGATCGCGATGTTTTGTTTATTGATGAAATTCACCGCTTGAGTCCTATTGTAGAAGAGTATTTGTACTCAGCTATGGAGGATTACAAAATCGATATTATGATTGAATCTGGCCCCAATGCACGTACAGTTCAGATCAATTTGAATCCTTTTACTTTGGTAGGGGCAACCACGCGTTCGGGTTTACTAACGGCGCCTATGCGCGCTCGTTTCGGCATAAGTAGTCGTTTGGAATATTATTCTACAGAGCTACTATCAACAATACTACAGCGTAGCGCTCAGATATTGAATGTGCCAATTAGCTTTGAAGCAGCCATCGAAATTGCTGGGCGAAGTCGAGGAACACCTCGAATAGCCAATGCATTACTTAGACGTGTTCGAGATTTTGCACAAATAAAAGGCAATGGTAAAATTGATATAGAAATCGCCAAATTTAGTCTGAAAGCACTCAATGTCGATGCCCATGGGTTAGACGATATGGACAACAAAATTTTGACTACAATTATAGATAAATTTAAGGGTGGTCCTGTAGGAATCACTACCATTGCTACCGCAGTTAGTGAAAGTCCAGAAACCATTGAAGAAGTTTACGAACCATTCCTTATTCAGCAAGGATTTATTATGCGTACTCCAAGAGGTAGAGAAGTCACAGAACTAGCATATACCCATCTTGGCCGTAAAAAAGGAGATATTCAAACTGGATTGTTTTAGAGCATGTCAAAAAAGACACACTACACTACACTTATTAAAACCGAAGCCAAACGCCTCGGTTTTTTATCTTGTGGTATTAGTAAAGTAGAATTTTTGGAAGAAGAGGCCTTTCGCTTGGAAAGTTGGTTAAACCAAAATAAGCATGGAAAAATGCACTATATGGAAAATCACTTCGATAAGCGCTTAGACCCTACATTACTTGTTGAAGGATCAAAAAGTGTGATATCACTTACTTATAATTACTTTAGTGAAAATCTACAACAAGACTCCAAAGCACCAAAGATCAGCAAATATGCCTATGGAATTGATTATCACTATGTTATTAAAGATAAGTTGAATCAACTTCTAGAATTTATCAAAGAAGAAATAGGGGATGTGCATGGCCGTGCTTTTGTAGATTCTGCACCCATTTTGGAAAAAGCATGGGCCAAAAAATCTGGATTAGGATGGATAGGAAAACACAGTAATATGCTTACACAAAAAGCAGGATCCTTTTATTTTCTGGCAGAACTTATAATTGATTTGGAACTGGAATCCGATCATGCAGTGACCGACCATTGTGGCACATGCACAGCTTGTATAGACGCATGTCCAACAGATGCCATTACTGAACCTTACAGCGTGGATGGTAGCAAGTGCATATCATATTTTACAATCGAATTGAAAGAAAATATTCCAACCGATATGAAAGGCAAATTTGACAACTGGATGTTTGGTTGTGATGTATGTCAAGATGTTTGTCCGTGGAATCGATTTTCCAAACAACATAGCGAACCACTTTTCAATCCGAAACCAGAATTACTTTCTATGACTAAGAAAGATTGGGAGGAAATTACACAAGAAACCTTTAACAAAGTATTTAAAAAATCTGCAGTCAAACGAACAAAATATACAGGATTAACCAGAAATATTAAGTTTTTAAAAGATTAAACAAAATTTTTCTCATTACAAGGATACTACTAACTTTGTGTCCTTAAACAATAACCGACTTTATGGCAAAACTAACAAGACACGATTTAGAAGCTTTAGCATATCATGCTAAACCAAATCCAGGAAAAATTCAAGTTGTTCCAACTAAAAAATATGCTACCCAAAGAGATTTATCTTTGGCCTACTCACCTGGTGTTGCCGCACCTTGTCTAGAAATTCAACAAAACCCTGCAGAAGCATACAAATACACATCCAAAGGGAATTTAGTAGCAGTTATTTCTAACGGGACAGCAGTTTTGGGACTTGGCAATATTGGACCAGAAGCTTCAAAACCAGTGATGGAAGGAAAAGGACTATTGTTTAAAATTTTCGCAGACATCGATGTTTTTGATATTGAAGTTGATACAGAAAACATAGACGAATTCATCAATACAGTCAAAAATATTGCACCAACTTTTGGTGGTATAAATCTTGAAGACATCAAAGCGCCAGAGGCCTTTGAAATCGAAAGACGTCTCAAAGAAGAACTAAACATTCCGGTGATGCACGACGATCAACATGGGACTGCTATTATTTCTGCAGCAGCTCTTATCAATGCATTAGAATTGGCCGATAAAAAAATTGAAGACGTACAAATTGTGGTAAGTGGTGCTGGTGCCGCCGCCATTTCTTGTACTCGACTATACATGTCTTTTGGTGCAAAGCGCGAAAACATCGTTATGCTCGACAGTAAAGGGGTGATTCGTCAAGATCGTCCTTCACTGACTTCGCAAAAAGCAGAATTTGCAACATCCAAAAAAATAGATACTTTGGAAGATGCTATGCGCCAAGCCGATGTATTTATTGGCCTTTCTACTTCAAACATTGTATCTCCTGAAATGTTGACTTCCATGGCCAAAAATCCAATTGTATTTGCAATGGCCAATCCAGACCCAGAAATCACCTATGATTTAGCCATAAAAACAAGATATGACATCATTATGGCAACAGGAAGAAGTGACAATCCTAATCAGGTCAACAACGTATTAGGGTTTCCTTTCATATTCCGCGGCGCGTTAGATGTTCGAGCAACAACCATCAATGAGGCCATGAAAAAAGCAGCAGTTGTTGCACTTGCAGAATTAGCCAAAGAGCCCGTTCCCGAACAAGTCAATATCGCATATGGTGAAATGCGTCTTGCTTTTGGAAACGACTACATCATTCCAAAACCATTTGACCCCAGATTAATTGCAAAAATACCCCCTGCTGTAGCCAAAGCTGCTATGGACAGTGGTGTAGCGCAATTTCCTATATCAGATTGGGAAAAATATGAAGAAACACTTTTGGATCGAATGGATGCTGATAATAAAATAGTTCGATTGCTGTTCAATCGAGCACGATTAAATCCTAAGCGAGTTGTATTTGCCGAAGCCGATCAGTTGGATGTTTTAAAAGCAGCACAAATTGTTTTTGAAGAAGGAATAGCACAGCCAATTCTATTAGGAAATAAAAAGCAAATAGAACGCCTAAAAGATGAACTCGAATTTGATGCAGATGTACCTATTATTGACCCAAAAGATGAAGATCATATAGATCAAAAGAACAAGTATGGAGAGGTGTTTTGGAAACAGCAAGAACGTCGTGGACAAACGCTTTTGTCTGCTCAAAAACTGATGCGTGAACGAAATTATTACGCTGCCATGATGGTCAACGAAGGCGATGCCGACGCTTTGATTACAGGATACTCTAGAAGTTATCCTTCTATCGTAAAGCCAATGCTTGACTTGATTGGTCTTGCGCCAGGATCGACAAGAATAGCCACAACAAATGTAATGATCACACGCAGAGGACCACTATTTTTGAGTGATACCGCTATAAATATTAATCCTACAGCTCATGATTTAATTAAGATCACACAAATGACATCTGGTGTTGTGAAGATGTTTGGGATCACTCCTGTGATGGCAATGCTTTCTTACTCTAACTTTGGATCGTCAAAGGATCAGACAGCAACAAAAGTACGCGAGGCCGTTTCGTATTTGCACCGCAGACATCCAGATTTGTCTGTTGATGGAGAGCTTCAAACGGATTTTGCACTTAACAGCGAGATGCTAAAAGCTAACTTTCCGTTTTCTAAACTGGCAAATAAAAAAGTAAATGCCCTTATCTTCCCAAACTTAGAGTCGGCAAACATCACCTATAAAATGCTAAAAGAACTCAACAAAGCGGAGTCCATTGGACCTATAATGATGGGCCTACGAAAGCCAGTCCATATCATTCAATTTGGGGCGAGCGTCGATGAAATTGTCAACATGACAGCCGTTGCTGTGATTGATGCACAGCAAAAAGAAAAGAAGTAATTTTAACTCCACATATTTTCTTCTCAAAAAATACTATAATTTTAGTACATTTGATAATCTAAGTTTTAAAGCATGATCACTCACATTAGTGGAAAGTTAGTAGAAAAATCACCAACAAATGTTGTTGTCGATTGTAACGGTCTAGGTTATTTTATTCACATTTCGCTACATACTTTTTCACAGTTGTCCGATGATGAGCACATCAAATTACTTACTCATTTCCAAGTCAAAGAAGATGCACAACAGTTGTATGGATTTGCAACATCCGCTGAGCGAGAAATTTTCAGACTTTTGATCTCAGTTAGTGGAATAGGTACCAATACGGCTCGGACAATGTTGTCTTCATTGACACCAAAGCAAGTGCGCGAAGGCATCGCATCAGAAGACGTTGCACTGATACAGTCCGTCAAAGGGATAGGCCTAAAAACAGCACAGCGTGTCATCATTGACCTTAAAGATAAAGTGCTTAAAATTTATGATATTGACGAAACAATTGCCATGTCGAGCAATACAAACAAAGATGAAGCGTTATCTGCTTTGGAGGTGTTAGGATTTGTTAAGAAACAATCTGAAAGAGTGGTTGGAAAAATTTTGACACAACACCCTGATGCATCTGTAGAACTAATCATCAAAGAAGCCCTAAAAAATTTATAAAAACTATTGAAAATTTTTAGCCCAAAAATAAATCTTAAATATTTTGCTGTTGCTTTATTCTTCAGCTTCAGCTCTATATTGTGGGCGCAACAAACTCCAACAGTTCGGGATTCTACATCAACAACATTTTCGTTTAGAGACATCAATCCTCCAAACCCTGCAAGTGTTGTAAATCAGTACACTTATGATCCGATTACTGATCGCTATTATTATACTTCAAAAGTTGGTGATTTTAATATAAATTACCCCGTAATTCTTACCCCTAAAGAATTTCAGGCATTGGTTCAAAAAGAGAATCTTAAGAGTTACTACAAAGAAAAGTTAGATGCTTTTGACGGTAAAAAAGAAGGTGCAGAAGACGCTAAGAAAAACTTAATTCCTGATTTGTACGTCAACTCTAAATTTTTTGAAACAATTTTTGGTGGAAACGTCATATCGGTTGTGCCACAAGGTTCTGTAGAAATGGATCTTGGAGTGATGTATACAAAACAAGAAAATCCAGCATTTTCACCAAGAAATCAAAGTAATTTTACTTTTGATTTTGATCAACGGATTAGTCTAAGTATGATGGGGAAAGTTGGAACTCGTTTGCAAGTCAATGCTAATTATGACACGCAATCGACTTTTGATTTTCAAAATTTAATCAAATTAGAATTTGACCCCACTGCTGCAGCTATTGATGAAATTTCCAAAAATGAAACCATTGGGAAAGGGCTGAAAAAGGCCACAGATTTGAAAGACAAAACCCAAGGGCTTAAAAATTACAGCGGAAATGATGATACTATTCTAAAAAAGCTAGAAGTTGGTAATGTTAGTATGCCGCTCAACAGTTCTCTGATAAGAGGTGCGCAAAGCTTGTTTGGGGTAAAAGCACAGTTGCAGTTTGGAAAAACAACAATAACAGGTGTTTTTTCTGAACAACAATCAGAAACGCGAAGTATCGTTGCTCAAGGAGGAGGGACGCTACAAGAGTTCGATTTTTTTGGGCTAGATTACGACGAAAACAGACATTTTTTCTTGGCTCAATATTTTAGAGATCATTACGATGAAGCACTTGCGAATTACCCTTTTATAAACTCACAGGTTCAAATTACAAGAATAGAGGTTTGGGTGACCAACAGAACCAATCAAACACAAAATATGCGTAATGTTTTGGCCTTACAAGATTTAGGAGAATCTTCAAGAATTGGATTGGCGGTTCCACCAACTGGATTTGTCAATGTTGGGCCAAATGCATATCCAAACAACGCAAACAATGATTTTGACCCCACAAATATTGGCGGTCCAGGATCGCAACTTACAGATGCTATACGTGATATTGCAACGGCACAATCTGGTTTTCTTCCCACAGGAGTGAATGAAGGGTTCGATTATGGGAAATTAGAAAATGCAAGAAAGCTTATCGAAGGGAATGAGTATACTGTCAACACACAATTGGGTTACATATCTCTTAATCAACGTCTTCAAAATGATGAAGTTTTAGCTGTTGCCTTTCAGTTTACTGTTGGCGGTGAAGTATATCAAGTAGGAGAGTTCGCCAACGATGGGTTGAATGCTACAGACGTAAACACCGACCCAATCACAGGGAATCAGGTGGTAAACAATCAAAGTCTTGTTCTAAAAATGCTTAAAAGCGCGGTCACAAATGTTGACCTTCCTATTTGGGACTTGATGATGAAAAATGTTTATGATACTGGTGCATATCAATTATCACAGGAAGATTTTAGATTGAATATTTTCTATAATGAAACATCTTCATTAAATTTCATTTCACCGGTAAGTGGCACCCCATTTCCAACGCCTATTGGTAATGAAGATCCAATAAATGAAACGCCACTAATTCGACTTTTTAATTTCGATAGGTTAAATTTCAACAATGACCCTCAAAATAAAGGGGATGGTTTTTTTGATTTTGTACCTGGTATTACAGTGATTCCGCAAAATGGTAAAATTATTTTCACCAAAACAGAACCTTTTGGAGCTTATTTATTTGAAACGTTAAGATTAGATCCATCAGAAAATTATCAATCTGATGAAGCAACTCCTGGAGCATACAATGCAAATCAGCAAAAGTATGTTTACAAGTCATTATATTCAGAAACCAAAACAGCAGCATTACAAGACAGTGAAAAAAATAAATTCCAAATACGTGGGCGTTACAAATCTACAGGAGGTTCTGGAATTCCAATTGGAGCATTCAATGTGCCAAGAGGGTCTGTAAAAGTAACTGCTGGCGGTCGTGTGCTTGTAGAAGGTGTCGATTATACGGTCAATTACCAAATTGGAACGGTACAAATACTAGATCCATCTCTTCAATCGTCCAACACACCGATTCAAGTCTCTGTTGAAAATAACTCTGTTTTTGGGCAACAAACAAAACGTTTTACAGGATTTAATGTAGAGCATCAATTCAATGAAAATTTTGTTTTAGGTGCTACCTTGCTTAACTTGAATGAACGTCCAATCACTCAGAAAGCAAACTATGGAACAGAGCCCATCAACAACACAATTATGGGATTCAATGGGAACTATTCCACAGAAGTTCCTTTCTTGACGCGAATGGCCAATAAACTCCCCAACATTGATACGGATGCCACATCTAATTTATCTGTTCGTGGAGAGTTTGCATATTTGAAACCTGGCGCACCAAAAGGGACCGATTTCAACAATGAAGTTACCTCATACATCGATGATTTTGAAGGCACTCAAAATGGCATTAGCTTACTCACCCCTCAATCCTGGTTTTTATCCAGTAGACCAAAAGGTCTTGGGCGCGTTTATGCACAAGGGAATGAAGATGATAGCGGGTATCAAAACGGATTTGATAGAGCGCTTTTGAACTGGTATACTGTAGATCCTATTTTTTATAGTTCGCAACGTCCAGGGGAAATCTCCGACGACGATATTTCGGACCTTTACACCCGTCGTATTTTTATTGATGAACTGTTTCCAGAAATCGATTTGGTTACGGGACAATATACTGTGATTAATTCGTTGGACTTAGTGTATCGACCGACAGAGCGCGGGCCATACAACTACCAACAAGGTGCTGAAGATGGTATACTGGATAACCCACAAAACAGTTGGGCTGGAATTTCACGACAGTTGACTTCTACGGATTTTGAACAAGCCAATGTAGAGTATGTAGAGTTTTGGTTGATGGATCCTTTTTTGAATAATCCAACAAACCCTGGAGGAAAATTGGTTCTCAATCTTGGTAATATTTCGGAAGATGTCATAAAGGACGGAAAAAAACAATACGAAAACGGACTACCAAGCGATGGTAATGTAAGTTTATTACCACCATCAGCTTGGGGAACCGTAACTCCTCAAAATCAGTCATTGATTTATGCTTTTTCTACTCAAGGTCAAGAACGTGCCAATCAAGATGTCGGTTTAGATGGTTATGATGATTTAGAAGAAAAAAACACCACGGATGCACGATTTTCTGCATTTGCTAACCTTTCTGACCCTGCAAATGACAACTATACATATTACTTAAACACAAGTGGAGATATCTTTAATCGCTACAAACGTTATAACGGACTTGAAGGCAATTCCCCCGATGTTTTTACCGACACCAACAGAGGATCTACAACACAACCCGATGTAGAGGACATCAATAGAGATAACACAATGAATACAATTGACAGTTATTTTGAGTATGAAATTGACATCACCTCCTCTGCACTAAATAACCCTAACAGTCCCTATATTGTAGATCGAAAATCGATTACTAGTATTACACTTCCAAATGGATCACAATCAGGAAACATAAACTGGTACCAATTTAGAATTCCACTGACAGAATTTACAAACGCAGTAGGTGGAATATCAGACTTTAGATCGATTCGTTTCACTAGATTATATTTGAAAGATTTTACAGAAACTACAGTGTTGAGGTTTGGGACTTTTGATTTGGTACGAAGTGATTGGAGGCGATTTTTACAGTCTTTAGATGGAGATTCTGATGCTGCTACATTATTGGAATCCACAGATTTTAGTGTAGGAATTGTCGGAATTCAAGAGAATGATGGGAGTTATGTTTCTCCGCCAAATGTTCAGCGAGAACAATTGAATAATAACAACACTATTGTGCGTCAAAATGAGCAATCTTTGGTGGTCGATGTTTGCGATTTGGAGCGTCGAGACTCGAGAGCAGTTTTCAAAAACATTAATGTTGATATGCGTCAATACAAAAAGGTGAAAATGTTTATCCACGCAGAAGACGGTGAAACAGACAGCTTTGAACAAGGCGAATTGGTTGCTTTTGTACGTATGGGTAATGATTTTACACAAAACTATTATCAATTAGAATTACCATTAAGAAAATCATCAGGCGCTACTGGTGCCTCCGCTTCTGAAGTTTGGCCAGAATACAATGAGCTTGACATTTCTTTAGAACTGTTAGAAAAAATAAAAGCTTTAGGTATTAGTCAAGGGACATTAACCAATGAAGACCCTACGTTTTACAACGTCATAGATGGTGTATTACAGGAAACCCCCGTTGGTGAATTTTCGCCATTTTCTTTAGACATAAACTCTACGCAAACAGAAGCTCCATTTGAACAACGTATCGCTATAAAAGGAAATCCAAACTTTGGAGATATTCGGACACTTATGATAGGGGTTAAAAACATTGGAACTACAGACCAATGTGCAGAAGTGTGGTTCAATGAATTACGTATTGCCGACATGGATAACGAAGGCGGTTGGGCGGCCATCATGAGCATGGATACCAATATTGCCGATTTTATGAATGTCAATGCTACCGCAAAGCGAAGCACTACAGGATTTGGAAACATAGACCAAGGCCCTAATGAGCGTAGCCGTGAAGATTTAAAGCAGTACGACTTCGTTACAAACATGAATGTTGGACAATTGTTACCTAAAAAATGGGGATTACAAATTCCTTTCAATTATGGGCAAAGTGAAATATTAATCACACCAGAATATGACCAACAATACAAAGATTTAAAACTTCAAAATCGATTGGATGCTGCAGAATCAAATGAAGAACGCGATCGAATTCGAATGCAATCTGAGGATTATACTAAGCGGAAAAGCATCAATTTTATTGGAGTTAAAAAACAACGGACAGGTGATGCAAAACCTAGAGTTTATGATGTAGAAAACTTGACACTCAACTACTCGTACAACGAAATGAAACATAGAGATTTCGAAATAGAAAACTCCTTAGATCAAAACGTTCGTGTGGGTGCCAACTATACCTATAGTTTTCAGCCGCTAAATTTTGAACCTTTCAAGAAAAATGATTCATTATTCAAAGGGAAATATTGGAAAATTATAAAAGATTTTAATCTTAATTTATTACCCTCTAGCTTAACGATTAATTCAGACATCATTCGTCAGTTTAATAGCCAAAAATTTAGAGACGCAGATTTGGGTGCCAACAACATTACGGTAGATGAGTTGATTCGACGAAATTATACTTTTGATTTGCAGTATACCTTGAATTATCAACTCACGAAAGGCCTGAGTTTTAATTTCACTTCATCCAACAACCATATTGTGCGCAATTATTTCATAAACGATGATTTGAACGGCGATCAAGATCCCACATTAGGAGTTTGGGATCGGTTCTTCGACTTTGGTGATCCGAACCGTCATTCACAGCAATTGGGGATAAATTATAAATTGCCTCTAGATAAAATTCCTACACTCAATTTTATCACTGCAAATTATTCTTACACTGGAGATTTTCTTTGGACCAAAGGATCAGATATTTTTGGACAACTCAACGTCAATGGACAAACTTATGATTTAGGGAATTCGATTTCAAATGCCAATCAGCACAATCTGAACACTTCCTTTGACATGCGAAAACTGTACCGTTATTTAGGAGTGAAAAAATCGAGGTCTAGAAGACCGTCTCGATTTCAAAGTAACACTGATGCATCGAAACGAAGGGGGTCAAATAAAAAATTTAATTTGAAAGACTTCGGCATTGGATTACTGACCAGCATCAATAGAATGCAAGTCAATTATGCAGAGAGCAACAGTTCTTTCTTACCAGGATATTTGCCAACCCCTGGATTTATTGGAACAATGAAACCAACTTTGGGTTATACTATGGGGAGTCAGCGCGATGTTCGTCAAATTGCCGCACAAAATGGTTGGCTCACAACGTTCGATCAATTCAACCAGCAGTACTCAGAGACCCATAATGAAAATTTGGATTATGCCATCAATACTGAGCCAATTTCAGATTTAAAAATTGATTTTACAGGCGGCAAAACCTATGCAACAAACTTTACAGAAAATTTCAATACGACCGATACCAGTGGAGATGGTTTGAGTAATACATACAATGCTCTAATTCAAAATACCTTTGGTAATTTTAATATATCCACTTCCTTGATTCGAACAGCTTTCAGTAAAAGTGATGAGGTTCGTTCGGCACCTTTTGAAGATTTTAAAACGAACCGATTGGAGATTGCGAGCCGTTTGGCGCAACAATTTTATGGCAACACGGGATATGCAACAGACTCAGAGGGGTATCCTTTAGGTTTTGGAAAAAACAGTCAATCTGTATTGTTGCCAGCATTCTTATCGGCTTACTCTGGTAAAAAAGCAAATAAAATAAGTTTAGACGCATTTCGAGATATTCCAATTCCAAATTGGACGTTGAAGTATACTGGTTTTATGAAGAACAAATGGTTCAAAAAGCATTTCAGACGCTTTTCTGTCACCCATGGCTACAGAGCTTCTTACACGATCAATCAATTCCGCACGAATCTAGATTATAAAGCAGCAGATCCAAGTTTGGATTACGCTTCGCAAAACCCAAATGTATTAGATCAGTCGGGTAATTTTAAGGCCCAAACATTGTTCAGTAATGTCAATTTGGTAGAACAATTCAGCCCACTGATTAAGATAGATTTTGAGATGAAAAATTCTGTAAAATTATCAACAGAAATCAAAAAAGACCGAAGTTTGTCCATTAGTTTTGACAATAACTTATTGACGGAGATTCAGGGCTATGAATACATTTTTGGATTGGGTTATCGCATTAAAGATTTAAGGATACGATCAAAACTTGCAGGTCCAAGAAGAATCATTAAAAGTGATTTGAATATGAAAGCCGATTTGTCTATTAGAAACAACAAAACCATCATAAGATATTTGGATTTAGACAACAATCAAGTGAGTGCAGGTCAAACGATTTGGAGTTTAAAATATGCAGCAGATTATGCCTTTAGCAAAAACTTGACAGCTATTTTTTATTTTGATTACGCATTCTCTGAATATGCAATATCAACAGCGTTTCCACAAACAACCATTAGGTCTGGATTTACGTTGCGCTACAATTTTGGAAATTAATACGATTAATTAAGTACTGATAAAATGAATACACCTGAAGAATTAAAATACACCAAAGATCATGAGTGGGTTCGTATAGAAGGCGATGTACTCACTATTGGAATAACCGATTTTGCCCAGAGCGAACTTGGAGACATTGTCTATGTCGAAGTAGATACTTTAGACGAAACACTAGATGCCGAAGAAGTTTTTGGAACTGTAGAAGCCGTAAAAACCGTATCGGATTTATTTCTTCCAATTGCTGGAGAAATCATAGAATTCAATGAATCACTTGAAGACGAACCAGAAAAAGTGAATGACGACCCATACGGCGATGGCTGGATGATTAAGCTTAAATGCACTGATGTTGCAGATCTTGACACCCTAATGTCTGCACAGGATTATAAAGCGTTGATTGGTGCTTAAAAAATATTGGATTCATGTCCTTTCAGTTGGTTATTCGCTAAGCTTAGCTGTTGCAAGTTTGGTGCGCATCAATCATGATGCAATATTAAATATCCAATTTCAAGATAAAATCCTTCATTTCGTGGCCTATGCAGTACTTTGTTTGCTTGCTTTTTTTTCTTTTCATGTTCAAAACATAAACAAGAGCATATGGTATTCTGTTCTTTTTTCCCTCATTTTTGGCATAATTCTTGAACTTCTACAAAGTGTTACACCAAATGTACGAGTAACCGATGCGTTGGACATCCTTGCAAATACACTAGGTATTTTGGTTATGGCTTT
>ERZ1048068.1992-NODE-1992-length-14950-cov-5.621148_pt1 | contig 14950 bp, 10 predicted proteins | sample MGYA00383098_ERZ1048068 | MGnify/ENA primary metagenome ERZ1048068 (study PRJEB29581, sample SAMEA5548368) | metagenome | biome: marine; feature: coastal; material: water | depth 1 m | study: Short-term variability in the microbial, nano- and picoplankton... | reverse complement strand
TAATTGAAAAAAAATATCCCCAAAAACAAAAAATTATTCTTGAGGATAATCGTACACCCCATTGAGCTATTTTCGAAACAATCGCTTAGTTTTTTGAAAAAGCTTAATGATTTTCTTTCTGATTCGTTAACATATTTTGATCTTTAAAAATAAACTTTCTTGGTTTTTATGTCCAGTAATAGTTTCAGGTTTGAAATAAATTTAATTTAATTTGAAAATTACGATGCTTTTATACTGGTTAACTTAAGATGATAAGTGTCTCTGGACATCTTCAATCATATTTCTGACCCCACAATAAAGTGGTGTTCTCTGGTGTAGTTCTTTTGGTTCTATTTCCATTATTCTTTCATTTCCATCATAAGCAGCTCCTCCTGCTTGCTCTGCCAAAAAGGCAATGGGATTGCACTCGTACAACAACCGTAACTTCCCATTTATATGTTTTGAGGTTGGTGGGTATAAATAAATACCTCCTTTTATTAAGTTTCGGTGAAAATCTGAAACCAATGAACCAATGTAGCGAGAAGTGTATGGCCTATCGTCTTTATTTTCCTGGCAAAACTTAATATAATTTTTTATTCCTTCGGGAAAATGAACATAATTACCCTCATTAATTGAATAAATGTTCCCTGTAGATGGAAATTTTAGATTTGGATGAGATAAATAAAAAGTTCCTAGGGCTGGATTGAGTGTAAAACCATTTACACCATACCCTGTCGTATAAACCAACATGGTAGAAGTGCCATATAAAACATACCCTGCAGCAACTTGATTGGTGCCCTTTTGTAAAAAATCTTTTTCTTCTACAGCTTTATCATGATCTGTTAACCTCCTAAAAATAGAGAAAATAGTACCTACAGAAACATTAGTGTCAATATTTGAAGAGCCGTCTAATGGGTCAACCAAGACTACATAATTATTCTGATTTATTTTGGAGGTTGTCGAAATACTGACAAAATTATCTTCTTCCTCTGATGCAAAGCCACAAACAATGTCTCTATTGATAAGTGCCTTTTTAAATGCTTGATTGGCGAATACATCTAATTTTTGCTGTTGCTCGTCTGAGTGATTTGTCTGGCTGGTAGCCCCAATGATATCAACCAGACCAGCCTTATTAACCTCATGATTAACTGTTTTGGCAGCTAACCGAATAGCATTAAGCAATCGAGATAGTTCGCCTGTGGAGTATTCAAATTGATTTTGATTTTCAATAATAAACTCACCTAAAGTTTTCAATTCTTGATTTTCAAATGTAAGTAGGTTAAGAAAAGTTAGTCGAGATATAAATTATTTAATTTGTTATCAGCTTAACTGATTTTTGTCCTTTTTCTGTTTTAATTTGAGCAATAAAAATTCCAGAACTAAAACTAAAATCTGTATTGTAATTCGTTTTAAATGAATGAACTAAAGCGCCAGAAATAGAATAAATATTTATTTCGGATTCCATTTCAACATTAGTTACATATATTCTACTTCCAATTGCCTTAATGCAAGTAGACACAAAAGGCTTTAATTTGTTAGTATTTAAAGTTGTACTTGTCTGGATTTTATACCATTTGAAGGTTTTATCTTTAGAGAAAATATAAAGAGTTCCTGCCCCTCCAGTATAATTTCCTTCAATTGTCATATAATTATCAGTACCAGTTGAATCGTAATGAAAAATTTCAGAAGTGCCATCAGTAACCCATATTGATCCCGCCCCAGGGTCATCATTTCTATCCCTAAACCAAATTTTAACATTCACAGGTCCTGTGACTTCAAAAGAGATAACCCGCTTTTCTGGCAAAAAAGCTGTACCGCCAGAAGATTTGCCATTATTCATTTCATGAATTGCAGAATAAGAAGTGTCACTTGAAAATGATCCAGTAGTCACATCCTTCCATCGCATTTGTCCGAAAGTGTCATTGCCACCTGATTCCAAGGTCAAACCATCTATAGTAACTGAAGTTGTAACAGTTGGGTCAGGAATTAGTTCGACATTTGGATCACTCTCTGATGCAGGCCCTGGAAAATTGGTGTTATCATTACCAAAATCCCACACTTTATTTTGAGCAATGGAAAATGGCGATAGCAGTAAAATAATTAATAGTAAAAAATGCTTCATAATATATTATTTATGTAATCGATTACGCAATTTATATATATTTTTTCAATAATCAGTAATTATTAGCCTTTTCATTCAAATATTTTTCTAAATAAGTATATCCATCACAGAGCATATTCCCATCCAGAGGATCTTGTGGATTCAACCCATGTTTTAACTCCCATGAGTCTGGAATTCCATCTTTATCAACATCCGAATCAGTAATTGTGGTTTTGTAAATGGGCCAACCACCTACTTGAACTTCATCGTCAATAATTTTTCCAGTACCATTTATTACATCGCTTACAACTCTCGAGTCGACATCATCTCTATTTAAAGACGCCCCTGCCAATCTTAAAACATTTTTATAAGCAGTTAAAGGATTCTCTGTCTTTACGTTAGATTCAAATTCAGTTAGAGAGATATAAGATTCTTTTTCTCTCTCAGTGAGCCCTTTAAAACGAACAAAACTCCATTGATCCTCAGGAATTTTTCCGAAAAAAAAATTGTCCGAGTAAAACGCATTAAAAAAAGGGCTTTTTGCGTCATAAGCAACACTTTTTTTGTAAGAATCAGGACCAGGCTTTACATAATTACCAACATAATTGTAATTACATTTACTTTTTTTGTCAGCATCATACCCTGGTCTAGAACCTTTCCAATTATAGATGACATTATTTTTAAAATCAAGTAATAAGCCAAGTGTGTCCACTTCATGACTGTTTATGTCATAATTTCCTGGTCGTGGATTTCTTGAAGCATTATGAGCAAATAAATTGTGGTGATAGGAATATTTTGCCCCATAACAACCTCTTATTAATGCACCATACCCATGTTCTTTTTTATCGTGTATGCTATTATTTAATGCCTCAGAAATAATACACCATTGTATAGTGATATTATCTATATCATCCTTTTTACTCGTAGACACTGACAACACTTCATCTACCGACCATGATGCTGAACAATGATCTATTATTACATTACTACCTCCAACAATTGAGATTGCGTCGTCCTTCCTTCCGGAATTATCTCCCAGCCTAGATCTAATAAATCTAATAATAACATGATTTGCGTCTATAATTAATCCTGCGTCTTTTAAACAGATTCCGTCGCCTGGAGCACTTTGACCTGCAATTGTCAAATAGTTCTTGTTAACCAGTAGTGGTGTCTTCAATTCAATAATACCCGAAATTGCAAAAATAATTGTTCTTGGTCCTTGAGCTGACTTAATCCCATGCCTTAAAGAGCCTTCTCCTAAATCGTTCAAGTTTTTAACTATGTAAACATCTCCTCCTCTACCCCCTTGGGAATAAGCCCCAAAACCTTGAGCGCTGGGAAAAGCCAATTGCTGACAATGAGAAACTAGACCACAAACAAAACTGAAGATTACTAGAAAAAAAACATCTACTTTTTTTATTTCCATGCTCAATTTAAAACGCTATATAATTTAAGTATTCCTCAAGGTTAGTATACCCATCATTATCGTCATCTCCATTTCTGTCATCTGGGTTTTTAGGGTTTAAATAATTTGTAATTTCCCATCTATCAGGCATTCCGTCATAATCACTATCTGTTTTTTGATTTTTTGTTTTGTAAACAGGCCATCCTCCAACTTGTTGTACATTGTCTATTATACCTAGATCTCCATTTGATGCACTGCCAGTAAAAACTTCGTTAACAATCCTCTTATCAATTAAATCCCTGGGCTTGGAGGCACCTGCATAATCTAATACCGCTTTATAAGCATCAATAGCACTAGTTTCTGATTTAATTAATGGGGTTCCTTTGAATGGTGTTTTGCCGCTATGATCATCAATATTAGCTCCGTTTTTAAATCTCACTCCCAGCCAATTGTTTTCAGAAACACTAGGTGAGCCTGTAATGTAATTTCCAGAGAGATATAGAGTAGTCTCATAATTTATTGAGTCCTCTGGGCTATTAACATTTTCTGATTTAATTTGAGCGTCACTCAATTGAAAAATCTGATATTTAACGTCAGGCTTAGTTGCAGGGCCATATTTATAGTAATTGTTAACCCAATTCATGTAAGAAGAAGTTCCATCGTAACAATTATTATAAACCCAATTATATATCACGTTATTTCTGAAATCAACCTTACAGTGTCTTCTACCCGTTACCTTTGGAGTTCTAGAAGTATGGTGAGCATATAAATTATGATGAAAAGATTGTCTAGCAGAACCTATTATTCCTCCGAAGCCATGAGTTCCTTTTTTATGAGTGGAATTGTTTAAACTTTCGGATATTATGCTCCATTGCACTGTTATTAAGTCCGCAGTTGATGATTGACAAGAAAGTGTTTCATCAACAGACCAAGAAGCAGAACAATGATCAATAATAATGTTTTTTCCATCCCGTATTGAAACTGCATCATCTTGAGCTTTACCTATACTTCCTAATCTGAAACGTAAATATCTTAATATTACATGGTTTGCTTCAATGGAAAAATTTGCTCCCTTAATGCATATTCCATCCCCAGGAGCCGTTTGCCCAGCAACTGTTATGTAGCTCTTGTCAACTCTCAGTTGAGATTTTAAATCAATTATCCCAGAAATTGAAAACACAATTGTTCTTGGCCCATTTGCATGCTTTAATCCATATCTCAAGGAACCCACTCCAGAATCATTTAAGTTTGTTACGGAATAGACATCTCCTCCTCTACCCCCATTTGAATATGCTCCAAAACCTTCAGCACCTGGAAAGGCAAGGGTCTGAGAAAAAGATATTTTAACCCCTAACATTAAAATAACAGATGCTTTTGAAAAAAAAATCACACTATTAAAAAAGAAACTCATGTGTATTATTTTTTTAAGTAAACTTTTTTTGATAGCGAGTTGAGCCAACCTCTAAGAAATTGAAATCCATTCTCAATCATACCATTGTTCTCTTTAATATTTAATTAGGCAAAATACGTTCCACATAATCTTTAAAAGCGGGAAAACTGCTCAGCCTTGACTCTCTAGAGTTTGAGGATGTAATTACATGTTCAATAGTTTTTGTCTGTTTAGAGATCAGCAGTTTTTGCTTACCATCATCTATATTATCCAAATAATCTTCAGGGTCGAAAATGACTGCAGCACCTAAAGAAACACTAGCAGAAGCCACATCCTCTGGGTGCTTACCCCAAGTCAACAAATATCTATCGTTCCAAATAGTTTGTTGATTCTCAAAATAATTTATACCGGTGACAAATTGAACTTCCATATCAGAAAGAGCAAATGCTTCTACTTTTGCCTCTCGAATCCCAGAGTAAACGGTAATTCTAACAAGGACATCTACTTTACTTTCCTTGTATGGGATGTCTTTGGAAAGCATTTCAATAAAAGCAACATTTGCTTCTTTTACAACTCTTGTAGTTCGCTCTGACACTGGATTAAGATTAACAACTTGGTTTCCATCCCACAATCTAATACTTCCAAGACCAATGGTTTCTCCTACTTTATAGTAATCTGCTCCCCAACCATTAGTTTGTTGTTCAACTGTTGGGTACCATTTAGTTTCAGATAGCTCAAGTCTTTTATTAGCTTTAGAGTAAACGTCAATAGCTGCTTTATAATCAAAGTATAGCCTAAATCCTAAAAACTCATTTTCAATGGCTGGTCCATGATGAGCTAGAACATTGAACATGTCGCCTGATGTTGAAATAACTTCTCTTAATGGAGTAGAAAGATTATTTTTGTTAAATAAGCTTATGTCTGTTTTATTTTGAGCATGAGCTGCTGTAAAACAGATTAAGACAAACGAGTATAATTTAAACTTTGACATAATGCTTTATTTAGTAAAGAAATCTGAGAGTTTCTTTAAAGGTTCAGGTTTTGGAAAATTTCTCATAGGTGAATATCTAACATAATTGTCAAAAGTGTCGAACCCTTCTTTTTGAACTCTATAATCATTTGATATAAATAGCTCTTCAAATAATATCTTTTTAAGATTTTGCTCAACGTCATCGTAGTCTGGGTTTCCAGCCAAATTAATCATACATTCCATGTCATTTACAACATTATACATTTCAAATTCTGGACGTTTTTCTGCTGCTAACAAAAGATATTTTTTTACCTCATCGTTATTGTGATTTTGAATCAAATATTTTTTTGTTGGCGTAGGGCCAATATCTGAAAATATATTTGCTCCCACATAATCGCCAACTTCGTTTTGGTCAAAAACCATTTTTGACTTATTTGTTTTTAAATCGAAACTTTGAGGGGCACCTGCGGGCCACCTATCAGACAAAATATTCCAAATGAATAAATAATCTCCTTTTCTAACAGCTCTCTGAGGGTAACCCATATTCTGATAACGTGATGATGAATGACGTTCTCTTCCTGAAAAAATGGATCTACTTATTTCAGTACTATTGGATTTAAATAACTCCCATAAACTTTCACCAGAGAATGGAAGCATATACTTGGGAGAAGTTTCAGTAGCATCTAAAATTGTTGGAGCCAAATCAGCAAAACTCACCAAAGTATTGCTGATTTGACCACCTTTAATTTCTGGAGGATATCTAATGGCTAAAGGAACATGTATTCCATAGTCATACGCATTTGCTTTTGCTCGTGGGAATGGCATACCATTATCTGAAGTTACTATAACAATGGTGTTGTCTAGTTCTCCAATCTTTTCAAGATACTTTAACATTCGTTGTAAATGCAAATCAAACCATTCAATTTCTACAGCATAGTCAAGTAGGTCCCCGCGAATAATGTCATTATCAGGTAAAAAAGATGGAACCACAACATCTTCTAATTTTTTACCACGATTTAACCAAGAGCCTTGTTCATATTTTAAGTGAGGTTCTTTCCCGCCATACCAGAAAAAGAAGGGTTTGTCACCCTTAACATTTTCAATGAAGTACTTAAAATTCTCAGCATAATTAGCATTCAGTATTTTTGAAGAAAAACGTTCGTCATTACTTTGGTCATATTTTACCAAATCGTAAGCAGGTCCTGCTGCGTCTTCCTTTCTCCAAAGAGAATCATTTTCATCTCTAGCGTATTGAAATGGCCCAACACCTTTAGCGGTTCTACCTACAGCGTAACCATTAGCATTTAATTCATCAACAAAAGGAATATATTTTTTTAACCATGAAGATGCATGTTGACCTGATTGTTCATTCTGCCAGTGATGTCTGCCAGTAACCAAAACACTTCTTGAAGGTGCACAACCAGGAGAACCTGCGTACCCATTTTTAAAATAAATCCCCTCTCTTGCTACTCTGTCAAAAGCAGGAGTATTCACAAAGTTACATCCCTCAAAACTAGTATGGATAAATGATTGATCATCACTGATCGCAAAAAGTATATTGGGTCTTTTTTTTTCGTCGTGTTTTTGGGAACATGAGGCTAAAAAGATAGAAACAAGTAAAATTCGAAATAGTTCCATTTTAATAAGTTAGTGTTTGAGGACAATTTCATTGGACATTAAATCATCCTGTACAGTTAAAATATTTTGATTTTTCTTACTCTCGGTAAGTTCAATTTCAATATTATTTGATTCAGACCCGCCAACTACGATCGCTCCATCCGGTTGATTTATTAAATTCAAACCTTTTATAGTCGCCTTTTCAACGTTGAAAAACTGAGCAGCACGAGGATTGATTGCATTAAGTTTTAAGTCAATGATTGTTAAGTCCGAAACGTCTATGCATGTTAATCCATTATCAGCAGTCATGTTTAAGTTTTCAAGATGTAAATCCTCTATTTTCATTTCAGGCAACCCCCTAACATATATCGCTTGAAACGCTCCTTTACAATTTATATTTTTAATGCTGATGTCTCTAAAAATTGGTGTTTTTTCAGTTACAGGAACAACTATTTTTTGAACTTTTTCGTGGTCATTATCTGCTATCATTTCAACCATTGATTTACCCTGATAATAAAGGTTAAATGATATAGCATTAGTCAGTACATCAATCATATCTATATTAGTAATGTAAATCTTTTCGACTACGCCTCCTCTACCCCTTCTGCTTTTGAATCTTATACCAGCTTCGGTGCCAATAAATGTACAATCTGATATATGGACATTTCGTACACCGCCAGACATTTCACTTCCAACTACAACCCCTCCATGTCCGCTGTAAACAATATTATTTTTGATTATGATATTTTCAGATGGAATTCCCCGTTCTCTTCCACTTTTGTCTTTTCCAGACTTAATACATATGGCATCATCACCAACATCAAAATTATTATCATAAACTAAAACATTTTTACTGGATTCGATGTCAATACCATCTCCATTTTGTGAAAACCAAGGATTCCTAATACTGGTATTTCTTACTGTTAAATTTTCACACATTAATGGATGAATATTCCAGTTCGGAGAATTTTGAAAAGTAGGACCATCAAATAAAATATTCTTACAATTAATTAGACTTATCATTACAGGACGAAAAAAATCTCTCATTGGTCTACAATCTTCTATACTTGTATAATTGATTAATTCTCCCTTATCCCTTAATTGATAAGCTTTCATTTGTCCCTGTGAAGTATACCAAACGGTTTCATTGGCATTTGTCACACCTCCAGAATTTATCAAATCTTTCCATTGATTAGGTGTTAACTTTTCGCGTTTTACATGACGCCAAACCTGCCCATTGCCATCAAAAATTCCCTTGCCTGTAAATGCTATATTCTCAATATCTCTTCCCGAAATGGGAGACTGACATCTTACATCTTCTCTTCCTTCGTAGTAGGAATGAATGAGCGGATATAGCTCTTTATTTGTACTAAACAACACTAAAGCACCTGCCTCAGTATGTAAATTTATATTACTTTTTAAGACGATTGGACCTGTAAGCCAAACCCCTCTTGGCACAACTACTCTGCCTCCACCTTTAAGCGCCACATGATCTATTGCCTCCTTGAATGCTTCTGTGTTCAGCGTTAATCCGTCTGCAACTGCACCAAAATCTAAAATTGAAACAGAATAATTTAAAAACTCTGGTTCTATTACCTTAGGCATTTCAAATTCAACTCCATCAAATATTTCAGTTTGACAATAACCAGTAACAAAGAAGACAGATAAAAATAAATTGAGTGTAGAACTTCTTAAATTTTTCATATTAATAAAATTTAAATTTTTTGAAATAGTTAAATCGATGATTTACTTTTTATTGAATCATCTATAATAACACGCTCAACATTTACACCAACTTCTTTGCTCCAAGCATCAAATTCTTCAGCTAACTTGTTGGCTATTTTTTTATTGCTAGTAATAACATTGTTCAGTTCATTTCTATCCTCATTGATATTATATAGCTCCCATTCAGCCCCTTTTTTAGAAACTAATTTCCAATCCCCATGGCGGACAGCTCTATTTCCATTATGCTCCCAAAAAATAGGCTCACTATTATCCATTTCCTGTCCACGAATTATTGGAGCAAAAGATTTTCCTTGCATGGGTAAAATAGAATTTCCATTATACTCTTGAGGGTACTTGGCTCCCGTTATTTCACATATTGTAGCCATTACATCGTTAATATGTCCAGGAAGATGAGAAATACTTCCAGCTTGCTTAATTTGGTTAGGCCAACTGACTATGAATGGGGTTGCAATTCCACCCTCATAGGTGTCTTTTTTAAAATATCTGAAAGGGGTGTTGCTAAGGTTTGCCCACGAGGACCCATAAGTGTGGTACGAATCTCCTGACCCTGGTAAGGCTGATCCATCCCAGAAGTTACCCCAGAAATCACTCCCCAATATATCATATTCCCCGCTACCACCGTTGTCTGACAAGAACATCACAATTGTATTGTCCAGTTCTCCTAAATTCTTCAATTGTTTCATTATTTCACCAATACCTTGATCCATTCTATGAATCTGAGCAGCATAAATTGACATTAACAAATCCATTTGATCTTTCTGCTTATCAGTAAGTTCATCCCACGCATCAACTCCTTCATTTCTATCACTCATCGGCCAATTGGAACTAATTAAGCCAAGATTAATCATTCTTTCATATCTATCTTCTCTAAGTTCATCCCATCCTGTTAAAAATTTACCTCTGAATAAATTTATGTCTTCCTGTAAAGCGTGAAGTGGCCAGTGTGGTGCCGTATAAGCCAAATACATGAAAAATGGCTGCTTTTTAGCTTCTGCTTTATTTAAAAATGTAATCGCATTTTCAGTAAAAGCATCGGTCATATAAAAGTCATCTTTAGGTGGTAAATATTCGGTGCTATCAATAGCAAAATGTCTGATTTGCCCTGCTTTCTTTGTGCGTGTTATATCAAAGTAATTCGCTGCTCCACTTACCAATCCATAAAAATTTTCAAAACCACGATCTGTAGGCCAATTTGGCCTTTCTTCACCAACGTGCCATTTACCTGACATAACAGTGTAGTAGCCAGCATCTTTAAGAACTTCTGCTATTGTTACACTATTTTTACTCAAATATCCTTGATAAGGTCCTTCTGCTACTTTCTTCCCACTATTAACCATACCTCCTATACCTGCTTGATGAGGATATAGGCCAGTTAGTAATGATGCCCTTGTAGGGCAACAACGGGCAGCATTATAAAATTGAGAAAACCTTATGCCAGAATTCGCCAATGCGTCAATATTTGGCGTTGAAATTTCTCCTCCATAACAACTTAAGTCTGAATACCCTAAATCATCAGCAAGTATAAGTATCACATTTGGCTTTTGTTTCTCGGTGTAAACTGATTCACTCTTCTTTTTATTATAGTTACATGAAGAAAAAGCGACTAACATTGACAATACGATTATTATGCTTTTGAAGGTTTTATTATTCATAGTTTTTATTGTTTAATTAATTTTAATGTACTTTTATTTCCGTCTGAAGATTCAACCTGTAACAAATAAATCCCATCTTTTAGAGTTTCTAATGAAATTTTATTAATTCCTTGATTAGCCTCTTGGTCATAAACCTTTTGTCCTAAGAAATTATAAAGCTTAAGATGTGGCTTAATTAGCTTCCTTAAATCAATATAAATAAAGTCATCTGCTGGATTAGGATAAAAATTTAATGCGTCTTGATTTATGTCCGTTTTTTCTTTAACAGATAATACATTTATAATACCATTTAAATAGTCTTCCAGATTTGTGTAACCATCATCATTGGCATCCTCATTCCTATCATTTGGATTGTTTGGATTTAAACCATTCTGAGTCTCCCATGTATCAGGCATTCCGTCAAGATCTGTATCATATTGGGCAGGCCTAGTTTCTTCAATCAAAGCTGGCCATCCACCAACATCACTTTGTGAGTCTATAATTCCAGCCAAGTTAGATTCAACTCCACTATATGTGGCTGTTCTACTCAAAACTTCATTTGCTATTCTAGCATCAACAACATCTCTCACAATTGAGGCTCCTGCTTTTTCTACTACTTCAGTATATGCGCTTTCCGCTGTTTCGTTGGAGATTGAAATAAAATCATGTGGAGTAAATATTCGATTTTTTGACTCTGAAGCACCATCTATTAAGTCTATTCCTCCCGACCAGTTGTTTGCAGTAACAATTGGATATCCGTCAACATAATTGCCATCAGCATACAGAGATGTTTCAAAACTTGATGACTGTGGAGCATCCTCATCACTCAGCTGAAAAATTCTATTTTTTACACTCGTATTTGTTGCTGGTCCATATTTATAATAATTGTTTACCCAATTAATATAACTAGTAGACCCATCATAACAATTATTGTAATTCCAATTATATATCACGTTGTTTCTGAAATCAACTTTGGTGTGTTGTCGCCATGTAACTTTTGGACTTCTTGATGCGTGATGGGCATACAGATTATGATGAAATGTTTGTTGTAAGCTTCCAATAATCCCTCCATATCCGTGATTTCCTTTTTCATGATGCGAATAATTTAAGCTTTCAGTGATCATACACCACTGTACAGTAAGAAGGTTAACCTCATCGCTTTGACAGGAAAAAGTTTCATCAATTGACCAACTTGCAGTTACATGATCAAAAATTATATTCGATCCTCTAACAATTGAAACTGTATCATCATCATCTACACCTAAATCTCCAAGTCTAAATCTAACATACCTTACAATGACATGACTTGACTGAACAATAAATGAAGCTCCTCCAATAGTGATTCCTTCTCCTGGTGCAGTTTGCCCTGCTATCGTTAAGTAATCATCTTTGACTTTAATACTACTATCACTGTCAAGCATTATGGTGCCAGAAACATCAAAAACTATTGTGCGTGGGCCGTTCATGTTTTCTACACCATATCTAAACGAACCTATTCCATCATCATCCAGATTCGTTACGTGATACACATCACCTCCACGACCCCCTTTAGCATACTTGCCAAACCCTTCAGCACCAGGAAAAGCTAGAGTTTGTCCATAAATACTACAACCCATCAAGATGAAATAAAAAATTAAATGAGTATTTATATTTTTCTGCATGCAAATACTCAAAACTGTTTCATATTTCATAGTTGACTCTACTAAAAGTTAACAACTTTTTTACCGTTGACTTCAACGTCTTCAAGCACCAATCCATTTACCGAGTTGATAACATTTTCTTTATTCATTTCAGTGAATTTACTGTTCAGTATTTTAACATTTTCAATTGGATGTTCTTCCAAACCCAATATTTGAATTGCGTAATCGGCTTTCTGACAAGTTATGTTTTCAATAAAAATATTCCTGTAAGTTGTATGTCGGATTTCACTTGGTGCAGCTTTAGAAAAATAATTTTGATTAATTCTAATGGCCGCATTTTTAACTTGACCTACTTCAATATTTTTGACGTATATATTTTCAATTGTTCCACCCCTGTATTTATTTGATTTTAGTCGAATGGCTCTCTCTAAATTAGGACTATCCATTTCGCAGTCATATACATAGACATTTTTAACACCTCCTGAAGTTTCACTCCCCATTACAACTCCACCATGACCATCTTTCATTTTACAATTTCTGATGACAATATTCTCAGATGGTATCCCCAGATCAAAACCATCTTTATTTCTACCAGACTTAATTGCTATACAATCATCCCCTGTATTAAACTCACAATTTTCTATTAAAACATTTTTTGAAGCCTCTGGATTACATCCATCTCCATTTGGTGCATTTGGACTATAAAGCTTTACACCTTTTACGGTAATATTTTTTGAAAGAACAGGGTGCAACATCCACATTGGCGGACGTACAATTGTAACATTTTCAATAAGAATATTTTCACATAAATAAGGTTGTACAAAACTTGGCCTCAAATAAGAGCCAGGGCCAAAAACTCTTTCCTCAACAGCAATTCCATTCGACATATAACCCATTAGACGGGGTATAGAGTTTGGAGTAAATTGAAGGTTTTTGGTCTTTTCCTTCACTCCCTTTGCCCAAAACCACCAATTATCCATAGAAGCTTGACCATCTAAGATGCCAGTACCAGTAATTGCAATATTCTTTTGTTTGTAAGCATATATTAGAGGAGAATAGTTAAATAACTCTACACCTTCATATCTCGTATGAACAACTGGTAAGTAATCTTCTGGGTTTGTACTAAATAATAATTTAGCTCCTTGTGAAACATGCAATTCTATATTGGATAATAGATGTATTGCTCCCGTTGTAAATTCACCCTCGGGTACAATAACTCTTCCTCCACCTGCATCATGACAAGCTTTTATAGCTTCTTTTATTGATTCCGTACACAAGCTTCCATCTGACTTAGCTCCATAATCGACAATATTAAAATCTAAATCTGGAAATTTAGGTGTATTTATTTGGTTTAAAATTGTGGGCAGCTTTTTCCAGCCTTCCTCAATATCATCATGTTTTGTGGTTTGTGTACAACCCGCAAGAGTGCACAAAAAAACAAATAGTATACTTTTCATCATTGGTTATTATAAGTTATTCAATACTACTTATACAGTATTAAGCTAATAATTTATTGGAGATTATAAACTCCAAGAAATTATTAGCTTAATCAATAAAGTCAAATGTAAAAACTCTACTTTATAATTTCATTTAACGGCAGCTCGTCTGGAGAATAATCTCCCCCAGCATCAAAAGCAATATAGTCCACCAAACACTCGTATTTTTTTCCTCCCCCGTCTCCAAAGGCTACGCTTGCAATAGGGTCATGACCCGCCAACTCTGCTACAATAGGATTCTCTGAATCCTCGTTTAAATAAACCTTGAATTCTTTGGTGTTTTTATTACTTGTAACTCTGTAAACATTCCATTGCGTTGGGTCAAAATTTTCTATAGGATAGTTAACTTTTACCTTATCGTTACCAACAATTTCCACCCTATCATTCCTAATGATTAATTTTGCACGGAGATTATCAAGCTTAAAAGCTATTTCAAAATAATGTTCACCAGTATCTGAAATGCCTTTGGCTCTAAAGACTGTAGTTGTCTCATTTGGATCAGCAGTAAGACCTAAATCATCATATGTAAATTTTGCTTGGCCATTATCATCGTCAAGACTGGTGAAATGAGCTACACCACCATTATATGCCGTTGGATCACCCATTTCAACAACCCATCCGTCTTCGTTTTCAGGCTCCAAAGACCCAGGTAAAAAAGTATTTGGATGCACTGTTCCATCATATATAACTCCAGTAAATTCTATTATTTCATAATAATTAATTACTACGTTATATGTGTTTTCAAAATTCTTATTGCGTACCACCAAAGTCGGATTATCAACTGAAAGATCAATAACGCCTGACGAATCAGGTGAAATAGATTCACCAAAAAAATCAGCTTCAAAAGTAGAGCTTGTCAAGTCAGTTCCCTTGAGAATTTCAAGCGTAATTTGATTTCCATCAATAACTCCAGCAGCCTCAACAGGTGATGTCAAAAAGAAATTTGATAACGATGGCGGGATAATATTTGATTGA
>ERZ1048068.1991-NODE-1991-length-14951-cov-4.571026_pt1 | contig 14951 bp, 8 predicted proteins | sample MGYA00383098_ERZ1048068 | MGnify/ENA primary metagenome ERZ1048068 (study PRJEB29581, sample SAMEA5548368) | metagenome | biome: marine; feature: coastal; material: water | depth 1 m | study: Short-term variability in the microbial, nano- and picoplankton... | reverse complement strand
TATCCTCACGATCATTAGCCTTCATGACCATGAGTCGAGAAACACGTTCACTTTTACGAGTCCTTGGGTTGTACAAACTAGAACCCTTTTTCAATGTACCTTGATAAATTCTGTAAAACACTAACTTACCAACATATGGGTCTGACATCAACTTGAAGGCAAGTCCAGCAACCTTGGCACTATCATCAGGCGAAACTTCAACTGCATTCTCATCTGAATCCTCACCCTTCATTGGAGGTAAGTCAAGTGGGCTAGGTAAATAGTCAACAACCGCGTCCATTAACATTTGAACGCCTTTGTTCTTGAAAGCACTACCAGGGATAACGCCAATAAATTTGAGAGAGAGTGTAGCTTTACGGATACCTAACTTAAACTCAGCTTCAGTAATTTCTTGACCGTCTAGATATTTGTTAGCGATATCATCATCAAAATCCGAAACAGCCTCGAGTAGACCTTCACGATACTCGTCCGCTAAATCTTTTAAATCAGCGGGAATCTCTTCTACAGTAAAGCGTACACCGGACTCGTCAGTCTCGTCATAAATATATGCAACCATTTTGACTAAATCAACAAGACCACGAAAATTTTCCTCCGCACCAATAGCTAAATATAATGGGTGAGCGTTTGCACCTAACTTATCTCTCATGCTACCGACAGCCGCCAAGAAATTGGAACCCATACGATCCATTTTATTAATGAAGCCTAGACGAGGTACGTTGTACTTATCCATTTGCCTCCAAACTGTCTCAGACTGCGGTTGTACTCCCTCGACTGAAGTAAATACTCCTACTGCACCATCAAGAACACGCAAAGACCTTTCAACCTCGGCGGTGAAATCAACATGGCCGGGGGTATCAATAATGTTGATACGATGCGGTATTGCAGCAAAGGGACCCTCAGAAGTTGTCCAACCGCATGAAATTGCCGCGGATGTAATTGTAATACCACGCTCACGCTCTTGCTCCATCCAGTCAGTAGTAGCACCACCGTCGTGAACTTCACCAATTTTATGAACAACGCCCGAATAAAACAAAACACGTTCAGTACAGGTTGTTTTACCTGCATCGATATGAGCTGCTATGCCAATGTTTCGTGTGTGCTCTAAAACAGTTGGACGGTTTTCAGAATTTGCTGAAGAAAAATTTTCGTTATTACTCATTGAGAAAAAATGCTTACCAGCGTAAGTGGGCAAAAGCACGATTTGCTTGTGCCATTTTGTGAGTTTCCTCACGCTTTTTTACAACTGATCCAGTGTTGTTGTAGGCGTCTATCAACTCATTCGCTAGTGAATCAGACATAGGAGCACCTTTTTTGGCACTAGCGGCTTTAACTACCCAACGAAAAGCGAGGCTTTGCTGACGTTCAAAAGGGACTTCAATCGGTACCTGATAAGTAGCACCTCCGACTCGGCGACTTTTAACTTCGATCTTGGGACGAATATTTTCCAAAGCTCCAAGAACTAAATCAACTGGATTACCTTTTTCAAGTTTCTCTGCCATTTTCTCGATCGCACCATAAACTATACGCTGGGCAACCGATTTTTTACCACTCTGCATTACTGCATTAACAAGTGTACTTACAAGAGGACTTCCGTGCCTAGGATCGGGACGGGTTGGTCTTTTAACTGCTTTTCGTCTACGTGACATAATAAAATTCCTACTTTCTTGGGCGCTTTACGCCGTATTTAGAACGACTGCGTCGTCTTTTTTCAACACCTTGGCAATCTAGCGTTCCTCTTACAATGTGATATCTCACACCGTTCAAATCTTTAACACGACCACCTCGAAGCAACACAATACTGTGTTCCTGCAAATTATGGCCTTCATCAGGTATGTATGCGATGACCTCATGCCCAGTGGTAAGTCTTACCTTTGCAACTTTACGTATTGCGGAATTCGGTTTCTTGGGAGTTCTTGTAGTAACCTGAACACATACGCCTCTTCTGAAGGGACATGCTTTGAGTGCTGGAGACTTGGTCTTTGCTTTTTGGGGGCGACGACCTTTTCGAACTAATTGATTTATAGTGGGCATGGAGTAGATTTTTGGGGAAAAGTTGGTTAAAGTAACAGGTTTTTCTATTTTCTCAAGTTTTATTTATTATTGTGAAGAAATAATTATGCAATCTTATCTTCCGTCTTAGCCGAACCGAGAGTATCTATCTTAAGTCTACGCCATTTTGGTAAACCAGTTCCTGCCGGAATTAAATGACCCATAATGACGTTTTCCTTAAATCCTTTCAGGTCATCAATTTTACCAAGAGTTGCTGCATTTGTAAGTACTCGAGTAGTTTCTTGGAACGAAGCTGCAGAAATAAAACTATCTGTTTCAAGTGAAGCTTTTGTAATTCCTAAAAGAATTGGTTCTCCTTCAGCTGGCTTACCACCTTTTTCAGAAATATCTTCATTGGAATTCATAAAGGCAAATCGGTCTACTTGATCTCCCCAGAAGAATTCGGTATCGCCTGGATCCGTTATGCGAACCTTGAAGAGCATTCTTGATATAATTACCTCAAGGTGCTTATCGTTGATCGTAACACCTTGGAGTCGGTATACCTTTTGAATCTCCTCAATCAAGTATTCTTGAACAGCTGATGGTCCTAGGATTTCTAGAATTTCGTGGGGATCTTTGGCACCCTCTGTAATTAACTGTCCTTTTTGAGCAAAATCACCAGGTTGAACCAACACATGTTTACCGTGTGGAATTAAGTGTTCTTCGACTTGGCCAGATTCCTCGTTCGTTACAAGAAGTCTCTTCTTCGATCGTAATGTACCAGCTTCTGATACAATCCCATCTATTTTTGCCATTTGTCCAACATTACCTTCTTTAGGACGACGGGCTTCAAAAAGTTCTGCTACGCGAGGAAGTCCACCCGTAATATCTTGTGTCTTTGAAGCTTGTCGTGGTGTTTTGGCAATAATTGAACCAGCGTCAATTCGAGTTCCTTCATCTACCGCAACTTGTGCTCCCGTTGGTACAGAATAAGTTGCAATCGGATTGCCTTTAGAATCTTTAACAATCACTTGAGGATTCAAATCTTCCTTATGTTCAATCACAACCATCGAGCGTCCTCCAGATGCGTCTCTTTCGACTTTAGTAGTCACACCAGGAAGCATATCCTCGAAGGAAATAACCCCTTTTTTCTCGGAGAGAATTGGTATATTATAAGGGTCCCATTGAGCCAACAATGCTTCGTCCTCAACTGGGTCGTTATCTTTAAAGTGTAATAGTGCGCCTGCGGGTATTGGGTAGTCATCCACAATACGGTCGTCTTCATCCAAAACTTGAATAGATCCTGTTTTGTTTAAAGTCACCTGCTGGTCATTGGCGAGAGTTACCAATCGTAACCCCTTGAAGCGAAGTTTTCCTGCCTTCCTAACATTGATGACCGGATCTTCTCTTCCTGCACTTGCGATACCCCCAATATGGAATGTTCTCATTGTAAGCTGAGTACCAGGCTCACCAATAGATTGAGCTGCAATAATACCAACGGATGAACCTTCCTTCACTAAACTATTAGTAGATGGATCTGTACCGTACTCAAGTGCAGTTAAACCATTTTTGATTCGACTGGAGAGCGGTGACATTACCTTTACTCGTGTGATACCAAGGGCATCTATATTGGAAGCAATATCTTCGGTAATTAAGGACCCAGATGGAATTACAATTTCACTAGGATTAGATGGGTTATTAATATCATCAGTAGAATACCTACCAATTATACGATCTCTGAGAGGAACAATCTCATTATCTCCCTCCATGATCGCTTTTTTAACCACACCATCTCTACGGTCATCGTCGTCACAAACGATAATACAATCCATAGCAACATCACATAATTTACGTGTCAAATAACCTGCGTCTGCCGTTTTTAAAGCTGTATCTGCTAACCCCTTACGTGCACCGTGAGTGGACATAAAGTATTCTAAGACCGATAATCCTTCCCTAAAAGATGCTAAAATGGGTTGTTCTATGATCTCACCAGAGGGCTTTGCCATTAAGCCACGCATTCCACACAATTGGCGAACTTGTTGGCGATTTCCCCGTGCACCCGAATCCATCATTAGATATACTGGATTGATCGTATCTTTGCCGAGATTTTCGTCCAAACAGGTGAACACTTCCTTGGCAATATCGTCCGTTGCGGTAGTCCACACATCGATAATCTTATTGTGTCTCTCACCTCGGGTAATAATGCCCTTTTTAAATTGGTCTTCAACTTTGTCGATTTCCTTTCGAGCAACAGCAATTCTTTGCTTTTTCTCGGGTGGAATAATCATATCAAAAATTCCAATCGAGATACCGGCTTTTGTAGCCATGTCAAATCCCATTTCCTTCAATCGGTCAAGTGATTCGATTGTCTCTTCTTTTCCTCGATTACGAAATGTTTCTAGAATAAGATTACCTAAGTCACCTTTTAAAGCTGGTTGATTAAAAAAGCCTAACTCATCGGGCCAAATAGTATTAAATAAAACACGACCTACCGTTGTACGAACAACACTTTTTTTGGTTATACCAAATAAAGATTCTTTGCCTTTATCCGGATTCTTCATGTCAATCCAGTCATGTAGACTTAGAACTCCTTCATGCAATGCACTTAGTGCTTCCTCCAAGCAACCGATAAGAGGTACCCGTTGACCTTCCTTAGGTTCTGTCTTGGGATTCATTGTCAGGAAATAGGATCCCAAAACAATATCCTGCGAAGGAGTTAGTATCGGCTTACCACTCGAAGGCGAGAAGATGTTGTGAGTCGCCATCATCAACAGTTTGGCCTCCATGATCGCCTCAACTGAAAGTGGCACATGAACAGCCATTTGATCACCATCAAAGTCTGCATTATATGCGGTACAAACTAATGGATGCACACGGATCGCATTTCCTTCAATTAAAACTGGTTCAAAAGCCTGGATAGATAATCGGTGAAGAGTAGGGGCTCGGTTCAAAAGAACGGGGTGGCCTTTAGTCACTTCTTCCAGAATGTCCCAAACTTCAGGAGAACGACTTTCAATCATCTTCCTCGCTCCTCGAACAGTGTGGACAAAACCAAGCTCTTTCAATCTACGAATGATAAATGGCTCAAATAAAATTAATGCCATTTTCTTAGGAAGACCGCATTGATGCAATTTCAAATCAGGCCCTATAACAATAACCGATCGTCCCGAGTAATCCACTCGTTTTCCAAGAAGATTTTGGCGAAATCGACCTTGCTTACCCTTCAACATGTCGCTCAATGACTTAAGTGCACGGTTTCCGGAACCTGTAATCGCCCTGCCATGTCTTCCGTTATCAAAAAGTGCATCAACCGCTTCCTGCAACATTCTCTTTTCATTATGAATGATTACGTCAGGTGTCTTAAGTTGGAGAAGATTCTTCAGGCGGTTATTTCGGTTAATCACACGACGATAAAGATCGTTAAGATCACTTGTTGCAAAACGACCACCTTCAAGTGGAACAAGAGGGCGAAGATCGGGTGGAATTACTGGTATACTATCTAAAACCATCCATTCCGGAGAGGCTCCTGAATGTAAAAAACCTTGTGTGACCTTAAGTCTACTTGAAAGCTTTTTCTTAATTTGCTTCGACTTGGTATCGTGCATTTGATCATAAAGATCCTCTAATTCTTCCTCTAAATTAATACGACCCAAGACATCACGAACCGCTTCAGCACCCATTTTTGCCTCAAACTCATCCCCAAATTCATCCTGAGCTTCACGAAATTCCTTGTCAGAAAGCAATTGTTTTTCTTCCAATGGAGTGCTGCCTGGATCAGTAACCATATACTGCTCGTAGTATAGAACTCTCTCTAAACTCTTCGCTGTCATATTAAGCAATAACCCTAATCTGCTTGGCATACTTTTAAGAAACCAAATGTGAGAAACAGGAACTGCTAGTTCTATGTGTCCCATGCGATCACGGCGGACCCGTGAAACAGTAACTTCTACTCCACAACGATCGCAGACTACGCCTTTATACTTGATGCGCTTGTATTTACCACATGCACATTCATAATCCCGGACAGGACCAAAAATTTTCTGACAAAACAATCCACCTGGTTCAGGTTTAAATGTTCTGTAGTTAATTGTTTCCGGATTTTTGACTTCTCCTTTAGACCAAGATCTTATTACATCTGGAGAGGCTACTGTTATGGAAACCCGATCCATGGGACCAACTTCCACACCTAGTGCTTCATTTACTGCTTCAACGCTCATGATATACCTTTTCGAGGGGTTATTTAAAATATTTAATTTATAGGGAATCTTCGCCTAAAACTCTTATGTCTAGACAGAGACTTTGCATTTCCTTCATCAGTACATTAAAAGACTGAGGAGTACCTGCTTGAAGGGAGTTGTCACCCTTTACAAGAGACTCGTAAATCTTTGTACGTCCGGCAACATCGTCCGACTTAACGGTGAGAATTTCCTGTAGAGTGTATGCCGCACCGTATGCTTCTAATGCCCACACTTCCATCTCACCAAATCGCTGGCCACCATATTGTGCTTTACCACCGAGTGGTTGCTGGGTGATTAAGCTGTATGGACCTACTGCACGAGCGTGAATCTTACTTGAAACCAAGTGATTCAATTTAAGCATGTACATATAGCCTACTACTATCTTTTGATAAAAGGCTTCACCAGTACAACCATCATATAGTACGGTCTTTCCGGTCTCAGGTAGATTTGCTTCTTTTAAGTAATCTCGGATTCTATCCTCAGAAATACCGTCAAAAATTGGTGTCGCTACTTTAAAGCCTAGTTTGTTGCATGCCCATCCAAGATGGGTTTCCAAAACCTGACCTACATTCATCCGACTAGGAACACCTAAAGGATTTAAGCAAATTTGGATTGGGGTACCATCTGGAAGAAATGGCATGTCTTCTTCGGCAACAATTTTTGCCACAACTCCTTTGTTACCATGTCTACCTGCCATTTTGTCACCCACTCGCATTTTTTGCTTTTTGGCAACAAATACCCGGACATTTTTAATCGCACCCTGATCAATGGAGTCACCTTGTTCTATAGACTCAATCTTGCGATCACGATCATCTTCTAAATCGTTAAATTTGGATTCATAACTTTCAATTATTTCGAAAACCTTTATTCGAACAGGAGAGGGCGGAATATCAATGTAACGATGAACTGAGGATAGCCTTCTTAATAATGTCTTCGTAATCTTGCGATTAGAAGGAATTATTATGTCACCAGTTTCTGAATTTGTGACATTTAAGGGAATTTTTTCACCCAAAAGAATGTTAGAGAGTGATTCAGTTAGTTGTGAGCGAAGACTATCAGTTTGATTCCTGTAATCTTCCTTAATTTGCTTCATTTGACGGCGAAGATCTGACGGGGAAAGTTTTTCCTGCTCCGCATCGGTTCGACTAGAAACCTTCACATCCATTACGATGCCTTGTGTACCCGAAGGAACCTTCAAGGAACTATCCTTTACATCTGCAGCTTTTTCACCAAATATGGCACGCAGCAGTTTTTCTTCAGGTGCTAAATCTGTTTCACTTTTAGGCGTAATTTTACCGACAAGAATATCACTAGGTCGTACTTCAGCTCCGATACGAACTACTCCTAGATGGTCAAGGTTACGTAATGCCTCCTCTCCTGCGTTTGGTATATCCCTCGTGATTTCTTCAGGTCCGAGTTTTGTATCCCGCGCCGTAACCTCAAACTCTTCAATGTGAATGGATGTGTAGATGTCATCCTTGATCATTTTTTCAGAGATCAAAATTGCATCTTCAAAATTATATCCCTTCCATGGCATGAAGGCTACTAGTATATTACGACCAATCGCCAATTCTCCATTGTCAGTGCATGCACCATCTGCAAGGGCATCGCCAATCTTTACCTTATTTCCTCTCCGTACAATAGGTTTTTGATTGAAACATGTTCCGGCATTAGAGCGCAAAAACTTTCTCAAATCGTAGCAATAAATACCTCTCTTATGATCGCTTTTTGGCTCCTTAAGAAAACGAGGCGGCAAAGTACCATCATCTGTAACAACAATTCTGTTTCCATCTGCAAGCGCTACAACACCTTCAGATTCTGATACTGTTACGGTTTTGGAGTCTTCTGCAACCTTCTTTTCAATACCCGTACCGACCAAAGGCGAATCAGACTGGAGTAAAGGAACTGCTTGACGCTGCATGTTAGCACCCATCAAGGCACGGTTAGCATCATCATGCTCAAGAAATGGAATTAATCCCGCAGCAACCGAAACAACCTGCTTAGGTGAAACATCCATGAACTCAACCTGACTAGCGTCATATTCACTCACTTGATCACGTGCACGACAAGTAACTCGACCAATGATTTTATTAGAAGTCTTGTCTAGCTCAGTGTTAGCCTGGGCGATTAAGTACTGTTCCTCTGCGAAAGCATTGAGATCAATAACGCCGTTAATGAGCGACTTTGAATTAATGAAATTTGCTTGTTTTAAAACAACTCCTACTAAGTCCGTAACAAATTTTATTTTAGGAACATTTAGTATTTCTGAGAGTAAAGGAATTGATTCAGCGCCCCCCTTCTGCGTAAACACAATAATGTCATTTTTCGCAATTGTCTCATTTGATAAAATTTTAAGTGCCCAAGCAAGTTCTGCGTGTTTACTTATTTCATCAAAATAAATTAAGTGAGTTGCACCCTGTTTAAAACGACATTTGTCGAAAGCACGCTCATTTTCTAAACTTTTGAGATTATTAAGCGGATGAGATTCCTCTACATGATCCTTTGCGGAAATGATTCCGATATAGCCATTCAGGCAGGGATGATAAGTGGATTGAAGGAATCCAAACTCATCAATTTTAGCGTAGGTGGAAAGCGTGTTTATTAATCCGATGTTAGGTCCCTCAGGAGTTTCAATCGGGCAGATCCTGCCATAATGTGTTGGGTGTACATCCCGTACTTCAAAACCAGCACGCTCTCGGTTAAGTCCACCCGGTCCTAATGCAGATAGTCTTCGCTTGTGGGTCATCTCGGCAAGCGGGTTAATTTGGTCTTTAAACTGACTGAGTTGACTCCTAGCAAAGAAATCTCTCACAACCGTGGTAAGGGCCTTCGGATTGATCAACTTGCCTGGTGAAAGTGATTCGACTCCTTGGTCATATAGAGTCATTCTTTCTCGAACAACACGTTCTGTTCTTGATAAGCCACTTCTGCAAACATTTGCAAGTAATTCTCCTACAGTTCGAACCCTACGATTACCTAAATGATCAATGTCGTCGATACCCATATCGAAAAACTTTCCCGCATCTTCTCGTGCTTTTTCCTCGTTAGATTTACCTCTTTTAAAATCTGTAAGTTTTCTAGTAGCCGCAACTAAATCTTCAACCGTAGTTACCCGAACTTCCAATGGCGTGTCTAAATTTAGCTTCAAGTTTAGCATGTGCCTACCCACCTTGGCTAAATCATAGCGCTTGGAATCCAAAAAGAGCCTCTTTATAAGTGCCTCAGCATTAGCACGGTCAGGTGGCTCACCAGGACGGAGTTTTTTGTAAATTTCTTTTAATGCTTCATCTTTGTTCTTGGTAGTGTCTTTCTTTAAACAACGAATGATTGCACCCTCATCAACAGAAGTGTCAATTGCACGGAGTTGTGTTTCTCCGGCTTTCTGAAAGGCCCTAAGGTATGTCTTAGTTAGTGGCTCGAATGCTTTTGCTAATACAGCACCTTTTGTACGGTCAAACATTGGCTCAACCAGCACATAGTTAGACACATTCTCTTTTTTTAACAAATCTTCAATCGATAATGTTTCAATATCGTAGAAGAGTTCGATAATTTTTTGATCCGAATCTTTATCTTTATCAGAATCCGAATCAAGTAATGCCCGTAAAAAAGTAGTAATTAAAAACTTTCTTCTCCTCCTTCTTCGATCTAAGTAAACATATAGTAAATCATGTTGATCAAATTGCGCCTCTATCCATGTACCACGATCTGGAATTATACGAAAACCGTGTAGTGTCTTTCCACTACTGTGAACTGATTCTTCAAAGCTGACTCCGGGGGAACGGTGTAATTGACTAACAACAACCCGTTCTGCTCCATTTATTATAAAAGATCCCCGTTCGGTTACTATGGGCAGTTCACCCATGAATATTTCTTCTTCGCTATAAAATGGTTTACTCTGTCCCTCAACCTCAAGTCGCAAACGCAGCTTAACCTGCAATGGTGCTGCATATGTACAATTCTGATCGATACAATCCATTTCAGACAACTTAGATTCGCCTATGGTGTAACTCACATATTCTAAACGAGATTTTTCGTCATAACTTATGATAGGAAAAACCTCTGTAAAAACAGCCTCTAAACCGGCCTTTTTTCGATGAGTTGATGGAACTTCTCTCTGAAGAAAATCATGAAAAGAATCAACTTGATTTTGAAGCAAGTTTGGTGGCTCGATAGCTTCTGTAAGCTTACCGAAATTTTTTCGAATTGCTGTATCCATATTATTGGTTGGTAACTTGTGGGATAGGGAAAGAACAAAAAAAGCCGCAGATTGCATCGCAACCATACGGCTTTACTTTAAAACTAGAAAGAAAGAAAGAAATGCATTATTTAACTTCTACCTTTGCTCCTGCAGCCTCTAATTTCTTCGCAATCTCATCTGCCTCGTCCTTGGAGACTGCTTCCTTGACAGGCTTAGGTGCACCTTCGACGAGCTCTTTTGCCTCTTTTAATCCAAGACCGGTAATTGCCCGGACTTCTTTAATAACGGCAATCTTGTTGCCGCCGAATTCAACGAGAACAACATTGAATTCTGTTTGTGCTTCTGCTGCACCTCCAGCATCTCCACCGGCTGGTGCTGCGACTGCTACGGCTGCTGGTGCTGCTGCACTAACGCCCCATTTGTCTTCGAGCTCTTTAACGAGATCTGCGATCTCTATTACTGATTGGCCGCTTAGCCAATCAACTACTTGGTCTTTTGTTATGTCTGACATGTTATTATATACCTCCTGTCCTGAATATGATTAGTACCTATTGGTGTTTAAGGAATTACCCCTAATTTCTTCTAGGTTGGTGGTTAATAGTTTGATTTTTCGGATAGAATATCCAGAAAGTTGTTTAGGATTTATCAGCCTTTGCTTGTAAAACAGTAACCATTGAACGTGCTGGTGCACTTAGAACGGATACTAGTTGAGTTGCAGGCGTATTAAATAATGATAAAAGTTGGGATTGAAGAACTTCTAAACTCGGAAGGTCTGCTAATTGCTTAACTTGATTAGTATCTAAAACTCTATCACCGAGTGTTCCCGCTTTAACGGTTACCTTTTTTGTTTCCTTTAAAAAGTCACCCAACGCTTTTGCCACACCTGACGGATCATCTCCTCCGACTACAATAGCGGTGTGGCCTGATAAATGTTCTGATAAATCGGGCAACTCTTTTTCTTTGGTTGCAATCGTAAGTGAGCTGTTTTTTACAACGTGAAATTCAGCTCCTCGCTCAGACAACTTTTTTCTAAGTTCAGAGGTTTCTTCCGCATTTATTCCCTTGTAATCGGTAAGAAAAAAATAATCGGATCGTGAGAGGTAATCGGAAGCCTCTTTTATTAAATAGGATTTTTCAGGTCTCATGTTATAATTGTATTACGAAAGATTGAGTGTACTTGTATCAAGTTTAACACTTGGACTCATTGTGCTGCTAATATAAACACTTTTGATAAATTTTCCTTTAAAGCCGTCTGGCCTTGAAGACAAAACTGCATCCAAGGCAGTTGTGGTATTTTCCTGCAACTGAATTGAAGTAAAAGATCTTTTACCCACAACGACAGCGAGTGATCCAGTTTTATCCATTTTAAATTCAACTCTACCTGCCTTAACAGCAGTAATTGCTTCTGCCACATTATCGGTGACAGTACCAGCTTTTGGAGTTGGCATTAATCCTCTAGGACCAAGAACTCGGGCAATACTACGAACGCTCTTCATCGAATCTGTTGTAGCAAGAGCAACATCGAATTCCATCCAACCGTCTTTAACTTTTTTAATTAGGTCATCGAGTCCAGCAAAATCGGCACCCGCAGTAAGAGCTTCATCTGCATTATCAGTAAATACGATCACGCGGACTTCTTTTCCACTTCCATGTGGCAAATTAACAATTCCTCTTACACCTTGGGAACTTTGCTTAGGATCAACTCCTAAGGCACATGAAACTTCTATTGTTTCATCAAAATTTACTTTTTCAAATTTTTCAAGCTTACCAAAGGCATCCGATAAGGTACTCTGATCGTCACATGAAAAACCTTCCATTGACTTGCGATATTTTTTACTACGAGAAATCATGTTATCTTATATTAATTAGCGATTTCGATGCCCATGCTTCTTGCTGTCCCTTCGATTATTCTACAGGCAGCATCTTCATCAGATGCGTTTAAATCATTTTGTTTAGTCTTTACAATATCCTTGATTTGGTCGCGGGTTACTGTCCCCACTTTATCACGATTAGGGACACCAGAACCTTTTGCTAAACCGGCAGCTTTTTTTAACAACACGGATGCAGGGGGTGATTTAAGAATGAAACTAAATGACCGATCTGAATAAACTGTTATTACAACCGGTAATATCAATCCAGCTTGATCTTTCGTTCTTGCGTTAAATTCTTTACAAAAACCCATGATGTTTACACCCTGAGCACCCAATGCTGGACCAACAGGAGGAGCAGGGTTTGCTGCGCCAGCAGGTAATTGTAGTTTAATAAGACCAACAGCTTTCTTAGACATAATAAATATTATTCTTGATCGGCTTTTTCAACTTGCCAAAATTCTAGTTCAACAGGTGTGAAACGGCCAAAAATCGAAACCGAAACTTTTAAGCTTCCTTTTGCAGGATCAATTTCCTCAATTTCTCCAGTTAAATTTAAGAAAGGACCATCTAGTATTTTAACCACTTCACCAACCGTAAACTGAACCTTCGGAACTTCTTTCCCTTTTGCTTCATCTACTTGGTTTAAAATACGAGAAATCTCATCATCGCGTAGCGGTGTAGGAGTTTCCTTACCAATAAAGTTAATTACTCCATCTGTATCCTTTACTTTATACCATGGTTCTTTCTTAAGAGTACCTTGGTCATCATAAAGTTTCATTTCAACAAATACATATCCAGGGTAAAACTTACGATCCCTTTGCCTTTTTTTTCCATTCTTGACCTCGGAGACAGTCTCAATGGGAACAAGAACCTCGTTTAAGTTTTTCGCAAAGTGCTCGTCTTCTTCTTTATACTTGGCTAGGTAACGACGCACTTTATCTTCGTGATTAGACAAACATTGTACGGCGTACCATCTCATTCCAGTTGATAAAGTAGCATTCATGAAGAGTAAGGATTAGCTAGAACGAAGGTATTGAGTTACAAACTCCACCCAATTAGATAATGAAAAATCTGAAACAGAAATAAAGCAGCCTAATATAACCACACCGATAACAACAACAATAGTTGATTCTCGTAGTTCTGCAAAGGTAGGCCAACTAGCTTTTCCAAGCTCAGCGACAGTCTCCTTGTAAAAGGTTCTAACTTTCTTAAACGGATTCACTTTTATTATAAATGGCGGGAGAAGAGGGACTTGAACCCACAGCCTACGGTTTTGGAGACCGTTGCTCTACCAATTGAGCTATTCTCCCCAAGTTTTAATTGGGTGGATTGATGATTTGTAATCTTAGTGATTAAGAAATTTCAGTAATGTTGCCCGCTCCTATAGTTTTACCACCCTCACGAATAGCAAATCTTTGGCCAGGCTCCATAGCTATTGACTTTTGTAGTTCAATTTCAACACCTAAATTGTCCCCTGGCATTACCATTTCAACACCTTCGGGCAATTGAACGATACCAGTAACATCAGCAGTACCAAAGAAGAATTGTGGCCGGTAACCTTTAAAGAATGGGGTGTGCCTGCCTCCTTCTTCTTTATTGAGAACATAAATTTGAGCTTTTGCTTTTACATGCGGTTTGATACTTCCAGGAGCAGCAATCACATGACCTCTTTGGATATCAGCTTTTTCGATTCCTCGGAGAAGAATTCCGACATTATCACCTGCTTGACCCTCACCTAATTCTTTGCGAAACATCTCAACACCAGTGCATGTAGTCTTACGAGATTCTCCAAGACCAACGATTTCAACTTCTTCACCAACTTTGATTATCCCACGCACAATTCTTCCGGTTGCAACGGTACCACGACCGGTAATAGTGAAAACATCCTCCACAGCCATCAACAGTGGTTTGTCAACATCACGAACTGGTTCAGCGACTTCTGTATCAATGGCTTCCATCAGTTTTTGAATAGATCCTAGACCCAAGTCACTCTCTTCGTTTTCAAGTGCTTTTGTAGCAGAACCACGAATGATTTGTGCGTTATCACCATCGAATTCGTACTTGCTTAATAAATCACGAATTTCCATGTCAACTAACTCGAGTAACTCTTCGTCATCGCCAGACATGAGGTCGCACTTATTTAAGAAAACTACTAAATTAGGTACATCTACTTGGCGGGCAAGTAGGATGTGTTCTCTAGTTTGAGGCATTGGGCCAGTAGTAGCATCTACTACTAAAATAGCTCCGTCCATCTGTGCGGCACCCGTGATCATGTTTTTAACAAAATCTGCGTGTCCGGGGCAATCAACATGAGCATAATGCCTGTTTGCTGATTCATACTCAACATGAGAAACTGCAATCGTTACAATTTTAGACGCGTCACGTACTGTTCCGCCTTTCGCTATATCGGCATAGCTTTTGACCTCAGCAAGTCCTTGGCGGGCTTGTGCGTGTAAAATAGCTGTCGTTAGTGTTGTTTTACCATGGTCTACATGACCGATGGTACCTACATTGACGTGGGGTTTTGTGCGTTGGAACTGTTCTTTGGCCATTTGTTTGACGTAGTTTGAATTTATGTGGAGCCCACGAGCGGATTTGAACCGCCGACCTCGTCCTTACCAAGGACGCGCTCTACCGACTGAGCTACATGGGCGG
>ERZ1048068.1990-NODE-1990-length-14962-cov-4.328570_pt1 | contig 14962 bp, 11 predicted proteins | sample MGYA00383098_ERZ1048068 | MGnify/ENA primary metagenome ERZ1048068 (study PRJEB29581, sample SAMEA5548368) | metagenome | biome: marine; feature: coastal; material: water | depth 1 m | study: Short-term variability in the microbial, nano- and picoplankton... | reverse complement strand
CACCCTGATTTAGCGATAACATGCCAAAAATAGCTTTCATGGCGGTGGATTTGCCAGCACCATTAGGGCCAACAATAACGGCAATCTCGCCTTTCTCAACGCCAATGGTACAGCCGTTGAGAATCATGGCGCCGCCATATCCACCAATCATGTCTTTGCCAATTAAGAAGCTCATGCCTTTACGCGCTCCTTTTTGCTTTTGACGCCGGTGCCCAGATAGGCTTCGATCACTTGCGGATTTGACTTCACCTGTTCCACGGTGCCAGATGCCAGAACATCGCCTTCTGCCATGACAATCACCGGATCACATAACCGGCCGATAAAATCCATGTCATGTTCAATCATGCAGAACGTGTATCCGCGCTCTTTATTCAGCCGCAAGATAGCATCACCAATTGTTTTTAATAATGTCCGGTTAACGCCTGCGCCGACTTCATCCAGAAAAACAATGCGGGCATCGACCATCATGGTGCGGCCAAGCTCAAGCAGTTTTTTCTGACCACCAGACAGATTGCCAGCATATTCATGACGAACAGCGCTCAGTTGCAGAAAGTCGATGACTTCATCCGCTTTTCGCGCAATTTCCATTTCTTCCTGTTTGATTTTTTGTGGTCTGAACCACACATTGATCAGGTTTTCGCCAGCTTGCTGTGCTGGTACCATCATCAGATTGTCACGCACGGTTAATGAGCTGAACTCATGCGCGATCTGAAATGTTCGTAAGACACCATGATGAAACAGCGCATGCGGCGCAAGACCGGTAATATCCTGCTCGCCAAGCATGACCTGACCGCTATCTGGCGTGTAAACGCCGGCGATAACATTGAACAAGGTCGTTTTGCCAGCACCATTGGGGCCGATTAGCCCGGTGATAGAACATTCTTCAATCGTAAGCGATGCACCATTGACCGCTTTGATGCCGCCAAAGGTTTTGACCAGATTTTTGACTGTAATCATGAGATATAAATAATAATAAAAATATCAGGACGGCCGCATATGATCCGACCGTCCTGACATATGGTTGGATTAACGGAAATTAACAGTTACGTTTTTGCCGTTCTGAACTTCGATCTCGCGATAGTTACCAGCAGACTCGCCACCATTAACTAGCTCAACCGCAGAAGCACCAACATAGTCGATGTCTTTACCAGCGGCGATCATGTCAAGCGCTTTACCAAGCTCACCCGGATAGATTTTTTCACCCGGTGCATTGGCAATATCTTCGATATGCGACTTGAATGTCTGGCTGTCTGTTGAACCGGACTTATGCATGGCCAGCATAATCAGCGCGGCGGCGTCATATGATTCTGGTGCAAATGGGCCAGCCTTGAAACCGGCATCTGATGCCATGGTTTCAAATGTAGCGGCGCCGGGGCTGTCTGTGCCCGGTACGTCACCGATAGAACCGTTCAGATCAGGGCCAATTGCTTCTGGCAGGCTGTCACCAATCATGCCGTCTGGCATGTAAAAGATGTCAAATGCGCCATTATCAAGTGATGCCTGAATGATGCCCTTACCGCCTTGATCAAGATAACCGGCAACGATCAGGATATCACCACCAGCTTGTGCCAGTGAAGCGACTTCGGCGTTGTAGTCAGCTTTACCATCTTCGTGTGGGGCATTGATTGTGATTGTACCACCAGCAGCTTTGTAGTTAGCTTCGATGCTGTCTGCCAGACCTTTACCATAATCGTTGTTGGTGTAAGTCATGGCAGCGGTTTTAAATCCGCGTTCCATTAGAATTTCAGCAACAATTTTGCCCTGACGCGCATCAGATGGTGCTGTCCGGAAAAACAGACCGTTATCTTCGACAGTGGTCAGTGCCGGTGATGTAGCAGAAGGCGAGATCATGACAATACCGTTAGCCATAGCAACGTTTTGCAAAATAGCAGTTGTCACGCCAGAACAGTCAGCACCAACAATGGCGCTAATGCCTTCGGCTGTGATCAGACGTTCGGCGGTCGCTGATGCGGCCTGTGCGTCGATACATGTGGAATCACCACGGACAGGAACGACGGTCATGCTGTTCATGAAATTGCCAGAATCATTGACTTCTTTCATGGCCAGTTCAGCGCCAGCCGCCATATCAGGGGTGAGGGATTCGATTGGGCCTGTATAACCCAAGATAACGCCAATTTTAACGTCATCTGCGAAAGCCGGTGCAGCAAGTGCCATGCTGAGCGCGGCTGTCATAATTACTTTTTTCATGTGAGTAACCTCCTAGATTAGAATGAGTCATTAATAAAACTTGTTTAACCTTTACGCAATAAAATTAGTTTTTTTTAAATAATAATATGGCGAATATATCAAATTTGTCTTTGGGTCTGATAATTCCGTAAAATTGGCTGGACAAATAAAATTCTGGTCGTATTCAAAGGACTGGCACGGATTGGCGCAGGCCATGATGATAAAAATATTTATGAAACGAAGACAATGAGGACAAATCATGGCGCAACAACGTATCCCCGCAACTGTGATAACCGGCTTTTTGGGGGCAGGAAAAACAACTTTGATTCGCAACTTGCTTCAGATGGTTGATGGTGATCGTCTGGCCTTGATTATTAATGAGTTTGGCGATATCGGGGTTGATGCGGCGCTAACTAAAGAATGTGGCGCGCCGTCTTGTGATGCGGATAGCATCATTGAGCTGGCAAATGGTTGCATCTGTTGCACCGTAGCCGATGATTTTCTGCCAAGCATGGAAGCATTGCTTAACCAGACACCGCCGCCTGACCGTATTATTATCGAAACATCCGGACTTGCCTTGCCGCAACCGCTGGTTCAGGCTTTCCAATGGCCGGATATTCGCACGCACGCCATGCTGGATGGGGTGATCACCGTTGTTGATGGCCCGGCGCTAGCAAAAGATCAGGTGGCAAGTGATCTGGCGGCAGTAGAAAACCAGCGCCAGAATGATCCTGAACTGGATCATGATACGCCGATTAATGAGCTGTTTCATGATCAGCTATCTGCCGCTAATATTCTGGTGCTATCCAAAACGGATATGATGTCGGACGCGGATAAGCAGAATGTCAAAGCCAAGCTGGGGCGCATGATGACGCAAAACGCACCGATTGTCGAAACCACCGCTACATCCGCGCCGTTATCTGCATTATTCGGATTGGGGCTTGAGGCTGAGGCATTTCAACGGAGCGCCCATACATTGCATGATCACCATCATGAACATGATGACCATGACCATGACCATAATCACGACCATGACCATAATCACGATGATGATCACCATCACCATCACCACGGACATGATCACGGGCATGATCACGGGCATGATGCTTTTCAAACCGTGATATTATCTATTCCGCCACTGGATACAGCAGAACAGGTTGTTGATGCGATTAAGGAGCTGGCAGAACCGGGGGGCATGATTCGTGCCAAGGGGTTTCTGACCGTCACCGGCAAACGCGCGCCGCTGGTTGTGCGGGCAGTTGGTGGTCGGGTGGAACATTACTATACCCCAGCCGGATCAGCGATGCCGACCGATGATAATGCAGGACATGGACGTCTGGTTGTCATTGGCCATGCTGGTATGGATGTCGATACACTGGCCAAACGCACTGGTGGATCAATCACCGGATGACCGCCGACTTAATCACCGCGAGAGCTTCATGCATCTTCTTAATATAGAACAATCCGGCGATTTATACGCCAGCGGTGAAGCGGTTGATTTAGGCCAATCGCCTGCTGATATGGTTATTCTGACAGCGGCAGATAGTGAGATCAGCCTACTGGCAGAAGCCGCCAGCCAATCCGGTTTTGCCGCTAATGATCTGCGTCTGGCCAATATCCTTACCCTGTCGCACCCGTTTTCTATTGATCTGTATATCCAGAATACGCTATCGCATGCGCGGATGATTGTTGTTCGTTTGCTAGGCGGGTCAGGCTACTGGCCGTATGGAGTCGAACAATTATCACTTATGGCAAAACAGCATGGCATTATTCTGGCCATGTTGCCGGGGGATGGCCGGGCTGATCCGGAAATGGATCGGTTATCAACATTACCGCCAGAACAACTGGCACAATTAGCGGCATATCTGGATCATGGCGGCATGGCGAATGCGCGTGCCTTGCTAATGGCCATGACCGATATCATGACGGCATCTGATACAGCACCGCCGCCGCGACCATTATTGAAATCCGGATTATACTGGCCGGGGCAAACGCCGGTCGATATGGCAGACATGCATACCATATGGCATGCCGCTATTCCCGATAAGACAGAACAACCGCCACCGATAGCGGCGATTGTGTTTTATCGGGCATTGATGCAATCAGGCCAGACAGCACCGGTTGATGCACTGATTAGCGCATTAACCGATCAGGGGATTTGTGCCTTGCCCATATATGCGTCTAGTCTGAAAGAAGCCGAATCCGCCGGCATCACGGCTAGTTTGCTAGAACAGGCAGGGGCAGGTGTAATTCTTAACGCGACCAGCTTTGCGGTTTCTGATCCGGTGCAACATAAAGGCGATAATGATCAATCGCCGGGGCCGTTCGGGGCGGTTAACGCGCCCGTGCTTCAGGTGGTGTTCAGCACCTCAACCAAATCCCAATGGCAAGATGGCATGGCCGGACTCAACGCGCGTGATCTGGCCATGAATGTTGTCTTGCCTGAACTGGATGGCCGCATTATCAGCCGTGCCGTCGGGTTCAAAACATCCCCTGTCAAAGACACGCTAACCGAAGCAATGGTAAGCCGGTATGAAGCCGAACCCAATCGTGCGCAATGGGTAGCTATGCTAGCAAAGAACTGGTTGATGCTATCACAAAAACCGCGTGATCAGATACGGCTGGCCATGGTCATGGCCAATTATCCCAATCGTGATGGCCGTCTGGCGAACGGGGTTGGGCTGGATACGCCGGCAAGCGTGTTAACGGTGATGCGGCGACTTGAGGCCGAAGGATATCATATTGCCGATTTTCCAAGCGATACCAGAACATTGATGGATACCATTAAATCACGGCCAACCAATAGCGGGATTGCTGGCCGGCAGGTAGATGCGTGGATGCCATTAGCTGATTATAAAGCGTGTTTTGCGGCGTTGCCGGATACCGTTCAACAGCTGATCACAGAACGCTGGGGGATGCCGGAAACAGACCCCATGATAGGCATGATGCCAGATGCGGCCGAACAGGGCTTTGCCTTGCCGGTTGTGATGATGGGGCATGTTGCCATCGCTATTCAACCGGCGCGTGGATATAACATTGATCCGAAAGCCAGTTATCATTCGCCGGATTTGCCGCCACCGCATCATTATCTGGCCTTTTATTTCTGGTGCCGCCATGATTTTCATGTCGATGCCGTGATCCATCTGGGCAAGCATGGCAATCTGGAATGGTTGCCGGGGAAAGCGTTAGCGCTTGATGCTGATTGTCTGCCAGAAATATGTCTGGGGCCAATGCCGCATTTTTATCCGTTTATTGTTAATGATCCGGGTGAGGGCAGTCAGGCGAAACGGCGAAGCGCGGCGGTCATTATTGATCACTTGACCCCGCCTATGACGCTGGCCGATAGCCATGGCGTGATGGCCGAACTGGAAGCCAGCATGGATGAATATTATGAGGCGGTGGGCGTGGATACGCGGCGCACATCGGCATTGATGGATGATATTCTATCTCATGCAGAACTGGCTGGACTGGCAACGGATTGCGGTATTAATGCCAATGACAGCAATGACGAAAAGCTGCAGAAACTGGATAATTATCTTTGTGATATTAAGGATATGCAGATCAGGGACGGGCTACATATTTTTGGCCAGCTAGCCGATGACGAACAGCAAACAGGTCTGTTAACCGCTATTATGCGTATCCCGCGCGGGGATGGGTCGGGCGATGGGCAATCTATTTTGCGGACGCTTGCCGCAGATATTCTGCCAATGGCCGAAGGTTTTGATCCGCTTACCACTGATCGCGCTTTGCCGTGGGAATGGGATAAACCGGCGGTGCTGGATCGCGGTAAATGGGGCATATGGCGCAGTCATGGTGATGTGGTTGAACGGCTAAACGCGCTGGCGGTTGAGCTGATTGCTGGTCGTGAGAATCCGGCGGATAGCTGGACGAATACCAGATTAATTCTGGATAATGCCTTGCCGTTGATCCGGTCAGCGGTTATCCAGTCGCCGGAAAAAGAGCTATATTATTTGATGCGTGGGCTGGCTGGTGGATATGTGCCAGCCGGTGCATCAGGCGCACCAACGCGCGGCAAACCCGAAGTCTTGCCTACTGGCCGCAATTTCTTTTCTGTTGATACCAGAGCAGTTCCATCACCGGTGGCGTGGCGGATAGGCTGGGCATCGGCGCATGCGCTCCTTGATCGGTATGTGCAGGATCATGGCGATTATCCGGCGGCTATTGTTCTGTCTGTATGGGGGACGGCAAATATGCGCACCGGCGGTGATGATCTGGCGCAAGCATTGGCCTTGATGGGGGTTGAACCCAAATGGGATAGCGCCAGCCGCCGTGTCACCGGTTTTGATGTCATGCCGGTTAGCGTGCTTGGCCGCCCGCGTGTAGATGTGACCTTGCGGGCATCGGGGTTTTTCCGTGATGCGTTTCCGGCACAGATTGCGCTGTTTGATAAAGCCGTGCGTGCCGTGGCCAGCCTTGATGAGCCAGAGGCCGATAATCCATTAGCCGCAAGATGGCGGCATGATCGTGATGAGCTGATAGCAAAAGGAATGACAGAAACCGATGCCGCGCGCCATGCCAGTTTTCGCGTATTCAGCGCCATGCCGGGGGCGTATGGAGCAGGCATGCAGACATTAATCGATGAAGGCATCTGGGATAGTCGTGCTGATTTTGCCGAAACTTTTATCCAGTGGGGCGGTTATGCCTATGGTGAGGATAACGAAGGCGTGGCTGATCATGCGGGATTAACCCGCCGGCTGAAACATACAGACGCGGTTCTGCATAATCAGGATAACCGCGAACATGATATTCTGGATTCGGATGATTACTATCAATTTGCAGGCGGGCTGGCGGCAACTGTCGCCGTGCTGAAAGGTCAGGATGTACCAGTATATATGGGGGATCATGCGCTGGCCGAACGTCCTCAAATCAGAAGTCTGGCCGAAGAAATATCGCGGGTGGTTCGTGGCCGTGCCTCTAACCCGAAATGGATCAAAGGCGTGATGCGTCATGGCTATAAAGGCGCGTTTGAAATGGCCGCAACGCTGGATTATCTGTTTGCTTTTGCGGCAACGACCAGACAGGTCAAAGATCATCATTTTGAAGCGTTGTTTGATGGCTGGGTCGAAAATGAGGATGTAGCGCAATTCCTCAAAGAAGAAAATCCGGATGCGTGGCAGGATATTCTGAACCGGTTTCAGGAAGCGATTGATCGCGGATTGTGGCACCCCAGACGGAACGCCACAGGGGAAACATTGATGAAAGCAGAAAAAATATAGCAAGTCAGAACAAATCAGGCCACAATAGATACATGCCCGAATAAGTGATGAATGAGGATAACATGACAGATCAAGATGATGATATCAGCCGCCATAACTCCAAAATGGCCAAGAAAAAAGCCGCGCGTGACCGGATTATGTCCACGAAAACCGAAGAAAAAGGATTGATCATTGTTCATACCGGCAAAGGTAAGGGCAAATCATCGGCGGCGTTTGGCATGGTGTTTCGCTGTATTGCCCATGGTCTGCCGTCTGCAGTTGTGCAGTTTATCAAGGGTGGGTTATCCACCGGTGAACGTGATCTGATCATGGCGACGTTTTCCGATATTTGCGCGTTTCATACCATGGGTGAGGGCTTTACATGGGAAACGCAGGATAAAGAACGCGATATCGCCGCCGCGACCGCCGCATGGGAAAAAGCCAAAGAGCTGATCCGGAGCGGCGAGCATCATCTGGTGCTGCTGGATGAAATCAATATTGCCATGCGATATGGATATATTGACACTGGCGAAGTGATTGCGTTTCTGAAAACCGAAAAACCGGAAATGACCCATGTTATCCTGACTGGCCGTAACGCTAGCGATGAGCTGATAGAATGTGCTGATCTGGTGACAGAAATGACACTGGTCAAGCATCCGTTCCGTTCCGGTATCAAGGCGCAAATCGGGGTGGAATACTAATCATGACGGCCAGCATCATGGTTCAGGGCGCTGGCTCGAATGTGGGTAAATCCGTGCTTGTTGCCGGATTATGCCGATATTTTTCCAGTCAGGGCTTAACGGTGATGCCGTTCAAGCCGCAAAACATGTCAAATAACGCGGCCGTAACCAGCGATCATGGCGAAATTGGCAGAGCGCAGGCATTGCAGGCACGCGCCGCCAGAGCCGCCCCGATATCAGATATGAATCCGGTTTTGTTAAAACCCGAAACCGATACCGGCGCCCAGATCATTGTTCAGGGCGCACGTTACGGCACTATGCGTGCCGCCGAATATGGCCAGCATAAAGCCAGCCTGATGCCCAAAGTCATGGAAAGCTATGCCCGACTGGAAGCCAGAGCTGATCTGGTGATTATCGAAGGCGCAGGAAGCCCGGCAGAAGTCAATTTGCGGCAAGGTGATCTGGCCAATATGGGGTTCGCCGAAGAAGCTGATGTGCCGGTGATACTGGTCGGTGATATTGATCGCGGCGGCGTTATCGCCTCGCTGGTGGGGACACATGCGGTGCTGGAGCCGTCAGAAAAACAGCGGATCAAAGGCTTTCTTATCAATAAATTTCGCGGTGATACCAGCCTGTTTGCCGATGGAATGGATATCATATCCGCCCGCACCGGCTGGCAGGGGCTGGGCATTTTGCCGTGGTTCGGGGCGGCGGCACGATTGCCAGCCGAAGATATCCTTGATCTGGAAACCAAATCCAGCCAGTCCAGCAATCATGACAGCTATCATGTGGCCGTGCCGGTGATCCGGCGTATTGCCAATTTTGATGATCTTGATCCATTAAGCCAAGACCCCGGTTTTCGGGTGACGCTGGTAAAACCGGGTGAGCCATTGCCGCTTGATGCTGATCTGGTGTTATTGCCCGGATCAAAATCAACGATTGCTGATCTGCAATTCTTGCGCGAGCAAGGATGGGATCGAGACCTGATGACCTTGCGGCGGCATGGTAGGGCAGTGATCGGGTTATGTGGCGGCTATCAGATGCTGGGCAAATATATTCATGATCCGGACGGCATAGAGGGCATGGCCGGCCGTGTTGATGGATTGGGATTGCTGGATATTGAAACCACATTGACCGAACAGAAAACCCTGACCCATACGACAGGCATCGAAACCCGAACAGGTGCCGCTATTTCCGGATATGAAATCCACCTTGGCCAGACAACCGGTGCTGATACCGCACAGCCCATGGTGCATCATATTGAGGGGCGTGATGGCATAAATGTGGATGGCGCGATCAGCCCGGATGGGCAAGTCGCCGGATGCTATATGCACGGGCTTTTTGCCAGTGATACATTCCGGTCGGCATGGCTAAACCGACATGGTAAGGCATCTAGCCAGATTATTTTTGATCAACAAATTGATACCACTCTGGATCAGCTAGCCAATCATCTGGCCGTACATGCTGATCTGGATGCTATCGCGCGTATTGCCGGACTTTAATTCATTATTACAGATTGATATGCCATAGCCCGATTGCCAGTAACCCCATGATCATAATGGCGGTGACGCGCCATAAATAGCCGAGCGCCGCATAAATATCTTTGTGGTCGGCGATGCGTCCGGCCGGATTTAGCGGCGCATCTGTTGACATTCTGGCACCGTATTTTCTGGGGCCTGCAAGCACAATATTCAACGCGCCAGCCATGGCCGCTTCTGGCCAGCCAGCATTCGGTGAACGGTGATATCCGGCATCACGCCACATTATCCGCATGGCACGCCACGCGATGTAAGGGCGCGGCAAAAACGCGGCCAGAACAATCAACCCACCGGTTAATCGGGCAGGGATCAGATTAGCCAGATCATCAAGCCGTGCCGCCCCCCAGCCAAAGGCCAGCCAGCGAGCCGATTTATAACCAATCATGCTATCGGCGGTATTGATCATTTTATAGCCAATGATCCCCGGCAGCCCGAATAACAGATAATAACATGCCGGTGCTACAACACCGTCAGACAGATTTTCTGCGGTGGTTTCAATGCTGGCACGACAGATAGCTGGAGCATCCAGTTGATCAGGATTACGCCCGACAATCATGGAAACCGCATGGCGGGCGGCGGTGAGGGCATCATCTGTCGGAGTATTTGTTAGGGCATTGGCCACTTGGCGGACATGCTGATCCAGACTACGGCCAGCTAGTAATATGGTGACAATCACCGTCTCCAGTATGATCACCGGCCATAATTCGCCCCATAAACCGCCCCATAATTCGCCATGAATAAACGCCCCAGCTATCCGGCCTAACGCGGCTAATCCAGCCCCTATCAGGGCGGCAATCATGACAAGCAGGAATATAGCAATCACCCCGTATATGCGGCGGCCATAACCGGTGGCGCGGGAAGAATGCCATGATGTGCTGAATATATTGATCAGCCGGCCGAACAGAACCACCGGATGCGGCAGATATCGCCATAATATATCCGGCTCACCAATGATGGCATCAATAATCAAGGCAATAGCCAGAATTATTGCCCGCATAGCAAACGCTAACGGGATGGCATAGATCAGGATGGTGGTAATGGTAATCATACCTTCCTTTATAATTTGATTGCTGATAAATCCAATCCATATTATATCAATAATATAGGGTTCCTTGTTTAATAGGGTGGAATTGATCTTGGTGCGGCGGACTCACAAAACAGTGAGAGCCATAGCTTAGGCCCGTTGCTAATATTATGGCGCGGAATGCAAGCCAAGCATATATGGCTGTATCCGGCGCCGATATCAGCATTTCCACCTTTCGCTGACATTGACCTGATAGAAGCGAAAGGATGACATCATGACATTTATGAAATTAGCGTCTCTTGGATGGCTTGGGGCTAGATGGCTTGGGATGGGGCTAGTAATCCTGATGCCGAAACTGGCCTTTGCCCATCTGGGGCATATTGGTGATCTGGCCGGTCACGGCCATTTGGTCGGGGTGGCCGGATTAGCGGCGGCTGGTGCTGGTGCGGTATTATGGGGCATATTGCGTGGCCGCCAAAATGAAACCGATGATGACACGGATGAGGCGATTGAAACGGCCAGCGCTGACATTGATGTTGACGCTGATGCTGTGCCTGAAAATGGAGCCTGAAAATGGCATCTGAATTAAAAATAACCGCATTTAATATGTTTATATCTTAGAGGATTATCATGTCACAATCAGAACAGTCAAAAACCAGCCAGCCTAAATACGGGGTCATGATATGTGGTCATGGCAGTAGATCAAAATCAGCTGTTGCCGAATTTGCTGTTCTGTCTGAAAAATTGCCAGCATATTTTCCTGACTGGCCGGTAGAATACGGATATCTGGAATTCGCCACGCCGGTGATTAAAACCGGTCTGGATAAATTGCGTGAACAGGGCGTGAATCATGTGCTGGCCATACCGGGTATGCTGTTTGCCGCCGGTCATGCAAAAAATGATATTCCGTCAGTGCTTAATACTTACGCTAGCCAGAATGATATCACGATACAGTATGGGCGTGAGCTTGCCATTGATCTGAAAATGCTGAAAGCCGCGGGTGATCGCGTAACAGAAGCATTGAATGCGGCCGATAAAGCCGAAGGCGTTGTTGAACGCCATGATACCTGTCTGGTGGTGATTGGCCGGGGATCGTCTGATCCTGATGCGAATTCAAATGTTGCCAAAGTGGCGCGGATGCTGGTCGAAAGCCTTGGGCTAGGCTGGTGCGAAACCGGATTTTCCGGCGTGACTTTTCCGCTGGTTGAACCATGCCTTGAAAATGTCACCAAGCTAGGCTTCAAGCGCATTGTCGTTTTCCCGTATTTTCTGTTTTCAGGGATACTGATTGACCGCATTTACGGTTTCACCGATGCCGTGGCTGACCGCCATCCGGATGTATCTTTCGTCAAGGCCGGATATCTGAATGACCATGATCAGGTGATCGAAACCTTTGTTGAGCGGGTGCATGAAATTCTGAACGGATCAAATAATATGAACTGTTCGATGTGTAAATATCGCACCGCTGTTCTGGGTTTTGAGGACGAAGTGGGTTTGCCACAGGAAAGCCATCATCACCATGTCGAGGGCATGGGCGTATCGGCACCCGGAAGCAATGTTGAGGATTGTCAGCTATGCACCACATTCTGCACCGGTGAATGCCGGTTGAATATGGATCAGCACCATCACCATTCACATGATCATTCGCATGACCATTCGCATGACCACGGGCATGATCATTCGCATGACCATCATCACCATCCCTATCCGCAAGCGGATCATCCGCTAGGCCCTAAATCAGTGCTGAACAGGCCAAAAGACAAAAACTGATGCCAGAACGCTTTGATTATATCAAGGACCCTGAAGTGATTTATGCGCAATCCTTTGAACGGGTGCGCGTGGCGGTACCATCACTGGCTGATTTGCCGCCAGCGCTGGCGGCGCTGGTTGAACGGATTATTCATGCCTCAGCCATGCCGGATGTTATTAATGATCTGGTCTGGTCGGATGATGTGGTGGAACGCGCGGTAACAAGCTTGCGGCAGGGCAAGCCTATTATCTGTGATTGCCAGATGGTGGCATCCGGCATTACCGCCAGATTTCTGCCTGCTAACAATCCGGTTATTGTCACGCTCAATCATGTTGATGTCGCGGCAGAAGCAAAAACGCTGGCGACCACACGATCAGCGGCGGCGGTCAATCGCTGGCTTCCGGATATTGAAGGAGCGGTGGTTGCATTCGGTAATGCGCCAACCGCTTTATTCCACTTACTGGAACAGCTGGCATCAGGCTGGCCAAAACCGGCGGCAATACTGGGCTTTCCGGTGGGGTTTGTTGGTGCTACCGAATCAAAAGACGCGTTAATATCCGCTCATTGTGACACGCCTTATATCACCCTAACCGGCCGCCGTGGCGGGTCTGCAATGGCGGCGGCGGCGGTCAATGCGCTGGCTATTATAGCCGCATCCGGCAATGGGGATAGCGCATGATCTGGCTTGATATTCTCGGGGTGAGCGAGGCGGGGCTGAACAGCTTATCCGCTGATCAGATCACGCGGTTGACATCCGCGCGGCATATTATTGCACCGGATCGGCATATCGCCGCCGTTAAGCAATTAAGGCAGGATCAACCACAAACCGGCGATGCAACCGCTGAAGTCATCACATGGCCAAGCCCCTTTAGCCGGATTTATGACATGCTTGCCCGCTGGCGTGGTGAGCCAACGGTGATACTCGCAACAGGTGATCCGTTATGGTATGGCGCAGGAAGCAGTATCGTCACCCGAATTCCGCTGGATGAAATGCGGATAGAGCCAGCGGTTTCAGGGTTTCAGCTAACGGCTAGCCGGATGGGTTGGCCAATGGCACATGTTCATGCCATGACGTTACATGGCCGGCCGGTGGAATTGATCAGAGCGGCGATTATGCCATCAGCGCATCTGCTGATATTGGCTGACAGCGCGGCGACCCCGCAACAGGCAGCAGAACAGTTGATAGCGATGGGGGCAGGTGCCGCAGAAATGACAGCACTGGCCTATATCGGCGGCCAGCAAGAAGCCAGATATGACGGCACCGCCAATGACTGGGCAAAAACGCCGCCACAAGTGGCTGATTTTCATGTGTTGGCGGTGGCTTGTCCGGATCATCTGGAAGGATTTTATCCATCAGCTCCGGGGCTGGCGGATAGCGCCTATGAAAGTGACGGCAAGCTGACAAAATCGGATATACGGGCAATTACACTAGCGCGATTAAAACCGGTATCCGGACAATTGCTATGGGATTTGGGATGCGGGTCGGGTTCAATAGGCATCGAATGGATGCGCGCCGCCGCCCATGCGCGTGCCATAGGGGTTGAGCTACGGGACGACCGGCTAGCTGTGGCTAAATCCAATGCCATCAAACTAGGTGTGCCAAAATGGGCTGGTGTGATTGGGGAAAACATGCCCCTTGCGGCAGAACTGGAACAACCTGATGCGGTGTTTATCGGGGGCGGGTTAAGCCGTGATCTGGCAGAACTGGTCATGCGGCGGCTAACGTCTGGCGGCCGGTTAGTGGTCAATGCCGTGACGCTGGAAAGCGAGGCTATCCTGCTGGCGTTACATCACCATCACGGCGGCCGTCTGGTGCGGATTGCGGTTAGTCATGCCGAACCGGTTGGCCCCTATCGTGGCTGGCGCAGTGCCATGCCGGTGACGCAATGGGTGTGGGAAAAAGGAACAGAAAAATGAACATCAAAAAAGGCCGGTTATTCGGGGTTGGAACAGGCCCCGGTGATCCGGAATTAGTCACCCGTAAAGCATGGCGCATTGTCAGTGAGGTGAGCGTAGTTGCCTATCCCGCCCCTGATAGCGGTGACAGCTTTTCGCGGCAAATCATGGCAGATGCTATTCGCCCAGACGCGATTGAGGTGCCGATTGTTATTCCTATGGTATCTGGCCGTGCACCAGCGCAAGCGATATATGATGCGGCGGCAGAAACATTGCTGGATCACTTGAACGCTGGACGTGATGTAGCGGTGTTATGCGAGGGCGATCCGTTATTCTATGGCTCATTCATGTATCTTCTGGCGCGGCTTCGGGATGACGTCGAGGTTGAAATGATTGCTGGTGTGTCATCGCTTGTTGCGTCTGCTTCGGCGGCGCTCCGGCCATTAGCGGCACGGATGGATGTATTGACGGTGCTTGCCGCGCCGCTGGATAATGACCGCTTGCGTGATGCCATGGCGGCATCGGAATCAGTGGTTATTATAAAACTTGGCCGCCATCTGGACAGATTGCGAGCGTTGATTGCTGATCCGGGCCTGACCGATCATGGGATTTATATCAGCCATGCCAGCTTACCGCATCAACAGGTCCTGCCGTTAAAAGATGCGCCAATA
>ERZ1048068.1988-NODE-1988-length-14984-cov-5.428227_pt1 | contig 14984 bp, 16 predicted proteins | sample MGYA00383098_ERZ1048068 | MGnify/ENA primary metagenome ERZ1048068 (study PRJEB29581, sample SAMEA5548368) | metagenome | biome: marine; feature: coastal; material: water | depth 1 m | study: Short-term variability in the microbial, nano- and picoplankton... | reverse complement strand
ATAAAATTAGAATTAACATGAATGTAATAAAACAAGACGCAGAAAAACAAGAAGATACTTTAGAATATGTAGATATAGATAATATTCCTATAGGTGTTTGGATTAATATGGTTATGGTTTTTACAGAAGATAAAAAATCTATAAATACTAATGATAATAATAAAAAGAAAATATATAGAAATTGTCTAGATATATACATTAATGGATTATTAAAAACAAGGAAAGAATTATCCAGTGTTCCCTTATTTAATACTCATCCTTTATGGATAAATATGAATGGGGGTTTTGATGGTGTTCTCGGTAATTTAGAATATTACCCAAGAGCACTAAATACAACAGAAATTCATAAAATATTAAAAAAATGTCCTGGTGAAACTCAATGTGGGAAACAAATAGATTGTCCACCATATTTAAGTAATAATTGGTGGTTTAATTAATAATTAATCAAAGTTTCCAATTAAATTATTATTATTTGTTTCAGTCTTAATATCATTTTCTTTATTAATTTCATTATATTTTTCAATTAGTATTTTATCATTTTCCATTAATGATTTTAAGTCTTTATGTATTAAGTTAATTTGTTCATTTAAAGTATAAATGCTATTTTGATTACTATTTTTATCTTCTTCGTATTTATAATTTATATTTTTTTCTATAGTATTAATCTTTTTTTGTAAATTAGAAAAAGTTTTAATTATATTAGTATTAAAATATTCTAATTGTTTATTATTTTTAATATCTATTTCAAATCCTTCCATATTCGTATCATAATCTAATTCTTCATCAAAATTATTTACTAGATTCTCAAATAAATCATTTTCTTTATTATTAAATTTATAACATTTAGTAAAATAATTCCCCATATTTTATAATCTAATAATTTAAATTTATTAATTTATTAATTTATTAATTTATTAATTTATTAATTAATTCTTTAAAAATAAAATATTTTATAATATTATAAATATATTTAAATTTAAATCATTAAATTAATTAAAATGCTTAATAAACTTGTGTCTGTTGTTTTGTTTCTCCATTGTGTTATTTTACTTATTCTTGGTAATGTAGATAATACTGTATCTACTGAAGGTGCATATAATAAAAAACTTATGTGTTTAACATTTGTTACTTTTTTATATATGATGGTTGTTGTATGTAATAAAAATTTAACAAATGTTGGAGGTGTACCAACTGCTTTATTATTTGGTCTCTCTTTTATATGTGCGGGTGTTAAATTATTAACGTATGATAAAGAATCTAACGTAGCTAGTATTGTTAAAGAAGATAAAAATGGTGTTAAAGTTCTTGGTGGAATCGCATCTGTTGTTTCTATTCTTCTTGGTATTGTTCTTTCTTTCTCAAACTGTAAAAAATAAATTTATGATACTTAATTAAATTTACTTTTATTAATTTTTTAATACTATTTTATTAATATTTTATTAATATTTTATTAATATTTTAATATTCTATAATATTCTATAAATTTATTTATTTAATTAATTATTTTTTAATTAATTTATTTTTTATTTTTCAGTAAAAAAAAATATATTATTATATTATAAATAAATTTACTAACTTAATTTAATTTTTATTTAATTAACAATATGCAAATTATTCAAGTTCAAACTATAGCATTAATTTTAATCTCAGTTGTCTATACAATTTTAGCACATGTATCTCATAAAAAAGATGCTTGGAAAGCAGCAGGTGCAAAATATGATAGTAATAGTAATAGTAATTCTACTGCTAATAACGAATTAGCAGAACAAGCACTTTTAAGACAAGATTTAGCAGCTCTTGTTGAGAAACAAGAAGAACTTGCTAATTTTAACCTTTTTAGTAAAGATGGTCCTGCAAATAATAAAGTCAAACAAGAGCAGGGAGGAGAATTAAGGAAAGAAATAAGAGACATGAAAGGAGCTATCGCACAAGATTATGTGGAAAAAGGAGTTATAGATAGATATAATACTGATGCCATAAATAAAAATGGAGAACTTAAAACTGCTGTAGAGACTGAAAAATTAGAAGAGACATTCCCGACTGATCCTTTAGAAATAACTATAGAATTAGGAATATTTGTGTTTAAGTTTTTAAAAGAAGAGGTTAAAAAAGCAGAAAGAAGATTAAAATTAGAGAAACAACGTAAACCTAGAAATGACACATTACTTAAAGCAGCAGAAGAAGCTTTAGAAAAAGCAAAAAAAGAATTTGAACCTGAGGAACAAAATACAGCAGTTAAGAACTTAGATACTGCTTTAGATGCATTAAGACCTGATGGTAAACAAATGCAAGAACGTTCTGTAATTTTAGTTATTATTTCTGTATTAGTTCTTTTATTAGATATGAACGGTCTTCTTTTCTCTAGTGAAGTTGGTGATCCACTTCAAGTTGTTGTAGGAGCAATGTTAATTGTCTTCGGTATTAATGTATTAATTAACTTTGATAAAGATAATAAACTGAATTTAGGAACTATAAAGGTATTAAAAGATTTAGGTGATAACGCAGTAAAGAAAACAGAAACTCAAGTTGCAGCTGTATTTGGAACTATTGGTGGTATATTATGCGCAGTATTAGGAGCACAAGTTCTTTTAAAATCTGTTATTAAAAAAAGACTAAATTTAAAATTTAAGAAACCAAGTTTTAAATCTTTAAAAAGGAAAAAAAAAAATAAAACTAAATAAATAAAAATAATTTTTAAATCTTATTAATATAATTTTTTCTTTTTTTGTATATTTAATATTTTATAAATTTAATACAATGATTTTTAATGATGATGATGATTACAACTTCTTCTAGTTCCAGATGAATATTCTCCAATAATATCTCTTATATTTTCATATTTCCATCCAGTATCAGTTGTATACCATATATGTTTAATATTAGTAAATTTTATAGCTTGTATACACGTTATACATGGTTTCGCCATAGCCATTTCTCCATTGTTCTTAATCCTAGCAATAACAATTGTATTTCCCTTATGAGACCTACATCTCTTAATTGCTACTGTTTCTGCGTGTCCAGATACACCCCTGTCTTTATATCTCTCTATATTTTCCGTTCTCTTCTTTTTATTTGTCTTTAGTAAAGACTTATTATAATTCCTTAATGACTTATTATACCTACTAGAAAAGGAATTTGATGAAAATCCAGAATGTCCTTCTGAAATCAACTTATTACCCTTAAATATATAGGCAAATGTTATTGTTTTACTATTGGTGACCCACTTTAAGATAATTTGAATTCTCCAATGTTGGAAGAAGTAGGTTTTGCTTCGTCATTTTTAAATAACAACTTTGATTAATATATAATTATATAATAAAAACATTCAATTTTATTTAAATTATTTATTTTAATTAGTTAAATATATTAAAATTAAAATATGGAAAAATATTAAAAAATTATACATAATATTTTTTCAATAAATCGCGGTATTTTTTATTTTCTTGAGGACCTCTAAATATAAAATCTGTTTTCCAAAATTCGTCTAAGTCTTCTAATATTTCTTGGTTCATTTTATATTTTAATTTAAAAAAACTTGTCCTATCCTCTCCTTTATTTAAAAATTTATAAATTATTTCACATAAACTAGCAACTCTCAACCATTGTAGATTAGATTTTTTTCTTTTTGCTAAAATACGAACCATAGTATATAATGCAAGAGGTGTTATTTTAATATGTTCTCTTTTATATTTTTTTGATTCCTCCAAAATTTCTGTAACAGTGCTCTCTTTTGTTAATACATATTCTGGATTTAAAGCAACACTAGATATTTCTTCCTGTAGTCCTAATATTTCTGCTGCTAATTTATCAGCATCTTCATCTATATAATCTCCAAATATATCGAGAGACGTTTTCCCTTCAAAACTTTTTTCTCTATCTATTTTTTCTTCCTTTAATTTTTCTAATTTATCTTGTGCTTTCTTTCGCGCGTCTTCATTTTTATATTTACCAGGATAATCAATTTCTAATAATTTAATATCCTTTTCCTTTTTAAGTAATTCTAATATTTTTACAAAATCAATCCCTATTAAATGATAACCCTCCATTTGTCCAATTTCATCTTGTTCTTTTAATTCTTTTAATCTTTTTAATATCCCTTTCTCGTCCCCTTCCTCTTCTATATTAAATTTATCCATAATATCTTCTTCGGTTTCTTCTATTTTTTCAGTATTTTCTTGTTTTTCTTCTTCATTATCATTTGTTTCTTTTTGAATAACTGGTTTAATTTCATCTTTTTTTTCACCAGTATCATCATCTTCATCATCATTATCATTTTTTTTTGCTTTATTAATTAAACTTTCTAATGAATTATCATCATTATTTTCAAGAGTTTCCGATGATTCTAATTGTTTTTCGGGAGTTTCTGGAGTTTCCGATGATTCTAATTGTTTTTCGGGAGTTTCTGGAGTTTCTGATGATTCTAATTGTTTTTCGGGAGTTTCTGGAGTTTCCGATGATTCTAATTGTTTTTCGGGAGTTTCTGGAGAAATTTCATTTTCTTCTGCACCACCCATTTGGTTTTTATTCTGACTCGTTTTCTTTTTCTTTTTCTTTTTATTCTCGGGTTTTGTTTTTTCTTCTTTCAATGAATTAAATAATACATCTATATCTATATAATTTTCATCCCTATTATATAATGTATTTTGTTTAATCATTTCTTTTTCTTTTTCATCTCCAATACTATAATAAAAATCATCCTTATAACTTCTTTGTTTTGGTTGTTTTGGTTGTTTTGGTTGTTTTGGTTGTTTTGGTTGTTTTGGTTGTTTTGATTTTTTTGGTTGTTTTGTTTTTTTTGGTTGTTTTGTTTTTTTTTTCATATCAGACATTTTATAGTATATTATTATATTATATTAATATTTTAATATTTTAATTTAAAAAAAACTAATAATAATATTTTTTTCTTAATACATATTATAGAATAATCTAATATGGATACCAGATTTTGGGGTCCTTCTGGTTGGAAATTATTACATTTAATAACATATGGTTATCCTCAAAACCCTACATTAGAACATAAACATACATATGGTCTTTTTTTCAATTCATTAAAATACATACTTCCTTGTAAATATTGTAGGATCAGTCTTACAAAATATTATAAACAACTCCCCGTTGAAGAACATCTAGTTTCTAAAGATACTTTAACAAATTGGATTTATAAAATACATAATAAAGTTAATAATAAATTACGGAGACAAGGTCTTCTGAAAGACGCTAATCCTAAAAAATCAGACGTTGATATTATATATGAAAAACTAATAAATAATCCCTGTCAAATACCGGGATGGGATTTTATTTATTGTATGATATTTAACTTTCCAAAAGATAAAGATACTGTTCCATTTGATAGATTAAATGGTTATATTACATTTTTTACATATATTGGAAAAATAATACCATGTAAAGAATATTCTATTGAATTTATTAAAGTTGTAAAAGATGATCCAATAGAAAATAATTTTAAAACAAACAAAAATTTGGTAGAATGGCTCTATAGAATCAATTGTAAAATAGATAAAAAAATGGGCAATAAAAATAAAAGTTATAAAAGAGTATGTTCTATTTATAATAGTCATAAAGCAAAAGCGTGTTCTAAAAAAAATCATAAAGGTAAAAGGACATGTCGTATTTCTAGCAAAAAACTAGCGAAAAGAAATAAACTAATGAATAGAACTAAATCAAAACATACATTTAAACATTTTATATCGTAAATTCATATTCTATATTAAATATAAATTGATTATTAAAATATTCATAACCATTTTTACTTTTTGAATTATGTTTTCGTTTTTTTATATCTTGTTGATTTTTTAGTTGAGGTTTTGGATTACTTATTCCTTCTAAATCTAAATTTAGTTCTTTATTTAAATCAACTTCTTCTATAATATCAAGAGATTTTATTTCTAATTGTTTTGATTTTTTACTAGATGATAATTTAAATTTATCTTCATTTATATCTTCTTTGCGTGAATCGTATGTTTCTTCTAATAAATCTCCATTTGGTAAATGAAGAGAAATAGTTATTCCATCTATTATAATTCCTGATGTAATTTCAATACTTTTATTATTACAGTCATAATATAAATAATCATTCTGTTTTTTATATAAATCCAAGTAGCAAAAAATATTACTATTTTCTTGTGTAGTCCTATAATATTCACTTTTTAATTCTTTTATGTTTAGAGTAATATATGGTGTTCTTGATATTTGTGATGTTTTTTTAATAATACAATTAATAAGTGTTATTTTTTTTATTGTTATATTTTTAAATTTACCTAAATAATCCAATGATTGTTTATAATGATATGGAGAACTATATGTTTTTCTATCTCGCTCTAATGAATTAACTACTATATTAAAATTCAATATTTTTTTTGGTATTAATGTTTTTATTTCATTCACATCCTCCTTTCTTTCTCTCATTGGAAACTTTTCTTTATATTCCGTTTTTATTTTTTCTAAATCATCATTTAAACTTAAATCTAATTTAATATCTGTTTTGCGTTTTTCTCCTAGTTCTTTTATTAATTCTTGTTTATTAATAAGATTCGTAAATATATTAGTGTCTATATCTAATGTTTTTTTACTTAAAGATGGTTGTACTATATTTATTTTGGACTTATTTATCTCTTTTTCTTTTGGATTTACAATAATATTGCTGTTATTCATATCATATATTTTTTTCACCACTATTTTATTAATTGTTTCTTGTAAAGTATTTATTATAGTTGGAATTTTTGATTTTGTTATCTTTTCTTTTTCTAATTTAACTGAAACTATTTTATTTATTTTTTCGTTATCTAGTTGTAATGATTTAAATTGTTCTCCATATTTAGTTATAAAAAATGTATATAATTTATCACCAATACTTTTAATTAATATATTTTTAGAATTAGTTGTTGTAGGGTTATTCATTTTTTAAACAATATATTATATATTATAGATAAAGTAGGATTTTTATATTAAAAAATAAACACTATAAATTTAAAATAAAAATTAAAAATATTATAAAATATTACATTTAGATTGATTATTATTATATATTTTCCTACTAGGTTGTTTACTATTTTTGCTATTTTGTTTACTATTTTGTAGTTCTTTTTTTTTATTAGTATAGTCTATATGTTTATCTATATCTTTTGGTAAAAATATATTTAATATTTCGAAGTCTTGATTACACATAGGACATAGAATGGTGTTTGAATTAATATTATTTTTTTTTTGTATCCAAGAACATATACAGTTATAATGAAAAAAATGATTACAAGATAGATGCGCAATTTCATTTTCTAATTTTTCAAAGCAAATAGAACATTCCTCCTCTGTTAATGAAGTCATATGTGTTTTATGATTATAATAAATAAATTAATATTAACTATTTAATTATGTATTATAAAATTATATTATTTTAATTAATCAGGATCCTTTATAGATTTTTCTAATTCTGCTTCATTATTTCTTTCTTGTGCTTCTGTCACATCTTTTGGTTCTACATTACAAACACCAGAAGGGTCAAATTTAATATCAAATTCATTATAATTAAAATCATTTCTATCTCTATTAAAATCCATTTTAACAACAAATACCCCGATTATTATTAAATACAAAATAAATATTCCCAGTGTTATTAAAAATTTACTAATAAATTCAAAAAATCCCATAACTAGTAATATAAGTATAAAGACATGTAATGTTGATACTATTAAATAAAACTTATATTTATCTTCAAATTTTTGATTATCATATATGACCTGTTTCCATTTTTCTTGTGCTGCTCCATGTGTTGATATAATTCCTATTAATTTACTTTGTTTAATTTTAATATCATTTTTCAAACTTTTTATTTTGTTTATTATACCATATTTTTCAATAAATTTTTCAGTGTTTTCTTTATAAATTTTTTCTAAATGTTCTAAATTTTTATTATGACCTACAGTAACGTCCTCAGTGTGTTTTACGTTTTTTATAATTTCATTTAATTTATTAGCATCTCCCATATTTTATTATATTTATATCAATTTTTAATATATATTAATATATATATATATTTATAATTATAATATTTTATTATATATTATATTTTATAATTTATTATAATAAATATAATTATTAATTTCTTTGTAATAATTCTCTTTGATACATCATTTTATTTTGATTATTAATATTTTCATATTGTTTTTTATCATCTTTTAAATTAAATAAACTACTCTCTTTTTTCTTTAATAACATTTTTGATTTTCTTTTAAAAAAAGATTTAAAATTAATATATAACACACTTACTACTACAAATACTAAAACACCTATATTAACATTTTTTAATAAATTTGTAGTAGTAGTTTGTTCATCTAATAATAAATCATTACTATTCATATTATCATTTATTTTATTTGTTTTGTTTTCATAATCTTCAATTTGTTTATTTAATTCATATTGTTCTTTTAATAAATTATTAAATCTTTCCTCTTCATCACTAAGTTGTATATCAGTATATATTCCCTCTAGTTCTTTTAGTAATCCCTCCGCAATATTTTTTTCAAAAGTATGTAGATCATCATCTTCATTTGTATGTGTATGTGTATCGACATTAATTTCAAAGTCTTTCATTTTTTTGGCATGACATTGTATAATTTTTTCTAATGGTTTTTCTCTTGCTTCTTTATACTCTTTATAATTATCTTCTGTTAATTTTTTTTTTGATGTTAACTTATCTAACTGCTTTTTTGCTATATTTATTAAATTTATTCCATTACAATCCATTATATTAGTTTATATTAGTTTATATTAATTTATATTATATAAATACACTAGATTATTTATAAATATAAAAGATATAAAAATATTAATTTAAAATTGAAATTATATTTTTAATGTTAAAGAAACAATACATTATGAAACTACCAAATATTATTCAAAAAACATGGCACTTTGGTTCTAATATAACAAGAATAGGTTTAACCAATTCATTAAATTATAATATAAATAGAAGTACAAGTTTTCCAGTATTATTTATCCCAAAAAAATGTATTATTGAAAATATAGGTATGGAAGTTAATAAAAATCAAGTAATTGCTTCATTATATAACGATGATACAAGATGTGAATATTTATTTTACTCTCCAATAAAAGGAACTGTTATTAATAGAAATAAAAATTTAATAGATAATTTAGAATCTATTTATATTAATAAAAGTTATGATAATTGGTTAGTTGATATTGAACCTTCATATGAAAAAGAAAAAGAAAAACTAAAAACTAAATATCATTGGTTTTATTAATTAAATAAATACTCATAAATATTTTTACTAGCACTTAAACCTAATTTGCGATTATTTGTAATTACTATATTTTTTAATAAATGTTTTTTTTCTTCTTCTGTTTCTAAACCCTGATAAGTATCAAATAAATCACTTAATGTATTATATTTTTTAATAATTGCTGTAGCCATTTTATAACTAATTCCAGGAACTACCCCTAAAGCCATCATTTGTGATGTTGGAGCATCAATATTTGCCTTTTTAGATGCTTTTAATGTTTCAATATATTTAATGGGTTGTGTTTCATTATTATTACCTCGAATATCTTGAATATCTTGAATATCCCGTTTTTTACCAGATAAATCTTCCTTTATTAATCTTTTATATAATCTGACTAGAAAATCGCCAGTATCATATAGTGTATCTGTTTTTATAATATGAATAGTATCTCGTAAAGATATACTAATTAATGCTCCTTGATAAATTGTTTTCTCATATGGTTTTAAATAATGACTAGAACCCTCTATAATATAAAAAAATGCTCCCACATTTTTCTGTTCTATTTGTGATAATATACGCCCCTTTTGTTCTTTATAACGTCCATCTTTCACAGATGCTAATAAGTCTTTAATAGTTTTTCTTTCTATTACATAATCTATAAACGGGGTTATATTATTTTCATTTTTATTAACATATATTTGTATATCACCAAGTAATAATTGTTTCTTTTGAAAAGGTATTGCCTTCTTTGTGTCTAAATATGTTATTAATTTACTTTCCCTATTATCTATAATTAAATTTATATTTCTATCTTTATTATTATTTATTTTGACATTCTTTGACATAGTTTATATTAAATAATTAATTAGTATGTTAATAGTTATGTAAATATATTATTCTAGTTATTAATCCTTATATTTTTCTTTAAATAATATTTCCTTTAATACTTTATTAATATTCTCTTGTTTTTTAATCATTTTATCATTTATTATATTCATATATTTGACTAATTCACTATCAACTATTTCATCTATTTCTTTTTCTCTTGTTTTAATATTAAAAAGTTGTAGAGCTTTAGTTAACATACTATTTTTATTAGAATTATTATGATCTTCAATATATTTAAAACATATTAAGTCTAATAATAAATTACCACAATCTACACAATCTTTATTTCGTAATTTTATAAATCTTTTATTAAGTTTCTTTGTTTGTTTTTTCTTTATTGTATTGTTAATAGATAAATCATAAAACTTAATTCTGACTTTTAACTTTTTATTATCTGTATTTATTATAATACAATTAGGGTTTATTTTTTGATGATATATACCTTGTTTATGTAATATAGATAAACCCTCTAGCATTTTTTTTTACTAAATGTTTCATTATAATTTTATAATTTTCATTATCTATTTTTAACATTTTCTTTTTTAATTGTTGTAAGTTATATCCTGAATAAAATGGAAAAAGTATATATAATTAATTATTTTTTATTTTATAATCTAGTATTGGATTTATATATTGTCGTGCACTACTATTATTATATAGATTTTCCATGATTTTATAATATTTTTGAATATATGGTTTTGTAATAGATGATGATATTGGTAGTTTTTTACATATTATTTTTTTATTATTAGTATTTGTATTTTTATTAGTATTTTTAATTAAGAATATATCTCCACCACAAGAAGTACCTAAATATTTTTTAAGTACAAGAGATTTATTAAAAGAAGATATAATTGCTTTGATTGGTTTTAAATTTATATTTGATATTTGTGTTTTATCTAAATCTTTTAAATTATATGTTAATAAATTTGACATAATGGATATATTTAATATATTATAATATTTGAATATTTAAAATATTAAAAAAATTAATTATATAGAAAAATTAATTAAACTCTCTATATTGAAATTGTGGAAGAATGCTACCTATGTTTGTTTGTCTTACATCTCTTTCTGATGTAGCAATATCTCCATATTGTGTTAATTCTAATACATTGATGTGTGTTCCAGAATCATATAATGGGACCGCACTTAAATCATTATTGTAATGACAAACTGGTGGTCTTTTTTGAGGAACAGTCCATAATCTAGGATCAATATAAGAATAACCAGGTGGTTTATTATCTAAACTAGAATAATATTTATCTGTCACATGACCCGAACTTAATGGATTTACATAAATATGTCCTCTCTGTTGTTTTCGTGCTTCTAATCTAGTTTTCATTTTATATGGAATATTATTATGTAAATTAGTTGTTGTTTGATCTCTATCATTTTCCACTGAACTACCATCTAAACTGTTAACATTTGTTATTTGTTCCTCTAGTTGTTTGATAAGTTCCGCGTTTTCCTTTTCTAATTCTTCTTTTTCTGCTAACGCCTGATTTGCTGCTTCTGCTGCTTTTGTTGCTGCTTCTGCTGCTTCTGTTGCTTTATTTGCGGCCTCGGCATCCTCTACTGTATACATATTTGCTTCATTTGCGGCTTCTGCTGCTTTTTTTGCTTCAGCAGCGGCGTCTTCAGCATCTTTTACTGCTTGACTCACATCTTCTTTATTATTATTGTTTAGTTGTTGTGTTGTTTCTTTTAATTTATTACAAGTATCATCATCTAAATCACATTTGTTACATAATCCTGATGTATTATGGTTTATTACATATTCTGATTCATTTTTTTTTGTTTCATGCATATTAAATCTTAATTCTCTTAAAACATCTCTAAGTGCTTCCTTTTGAATTATTTTATTAATAATAGTTTCTCTATCTAGTTCGTTTCCACTTGAATCTGTTGTTTTAATTGACCAGTATGTTGCTTTTTTAATAATATCTTCTTGACTGATTCCTGTAAATTCAGTTTTGCTCTTTGATATCATCTTCTCTTCTATACACTCTGAAAATATTTTTTCATTTTCTTTACAAATAGTTTTTTTAAATTTTTTTTCATCTTCTGATAAATCATTATCTGATTTATTCTCAAGTTCTTCGCATTTTATATAATCTGGTAATTTCCAACACTCTTGTTCCTTATTTTTAAGTCTATCTCTATATTTTATAAGGATGTCTCTTTTGAAAATATGTTTTTTGATAAGAGGCATACTATTGCCATAGATATATGGGTTGTTATCATCACATTTATCTTTTATATCATTATATAGTATATCATTATTTTGAAATCCCTCTTCTCTGTTTCTATTTTTATCAACAAATCCCATACAAAGAACAAATGTTAATATACAAATTATACATATAACAACTTTATTATTCATATTAATATTCTTTTGATATTCTAAATATGCACATACTAATATTAAAACTATTATTACTAATGGTAGTAAAATCATTTTTTCTTTTCTTTATTTATATTTATTAACGATTTTAATTAAAAATATTAATTAAATATATTAAAAATATTAACAATTTTATTAATTAACAATTTTATTAATTAACAATTTTATTAATTAATATTAATTATTAAATAATATTGATATAATAATATTAAAAAAGAATAAAAAAATATAATTATACTTAAAAAAATTGATCCATAAATTTAATTTCTTTTTGATTATTGCTTTCTATCTTTAAATCAGGATTTTCTTCACCAATAGAATCTATAATACAACTTTCTAAATTATAATATCCTAAACTTAAATCATTAATTAAATCTTTATTTTTTTCTATATCTTCTTCTGTTTTAGAATAAGCATAACAAGTATTCATTCTAAAATTAAATGGTGATATTTTTTTAGAACACCTTCTTTCATAATTTTCTGTAGGATCTTCATTACTTTTTTTAATTAATAAATTAGTAATGTTTAAAGGAGGCGTGCTTGTGTTTTTACGATATTTTTCTGCTTCGTCCAATGTTTCAAATATTAAAGGATTTTTGCTTTCTATAATTAAATCTCTTGAATTATATAAATAAAATAAAATTCCATCTGTTAATAAATAATCATAAGTCATATATTTTTCAGTGTTTTTATCTAAAATATCGAATTTTTCTATATTAAAATGTTCTATTTTATTATCTTTATATTGATTTTTAAATCCATCCTTATTACAACTAAAACAATATACTAATATAATTACTAAAAGCATAATAATAATATAATAATCCTTATACATTTTTGTTTAATTTAAAATTTTAGTAACTTTTAACTATTAATAATTAATTATATATATTATTAAACTAGATTATATTTTAATTAGATTTATATTTTTCAAAGTTTATATTTATTATTAACTAATACTAAATTTATTTAGTAGTTTTACTTCTGGAAAACCACTTTTTTTAGTAAGATTAAGTTTTGTTAAAGTTGGATATTTTTTAATTAAATATTGTGCTGATTTCAATTCTTCTTTCTTTCTATCTTTTTTTTCTTCTTGCATACCACCTTTATTTTTATAATATGATGTTTCTATTGTTATATTATTAAATCTAATTACTGACTTATCTAATGTAAAATATTGAAGAGTTCGTTGTGTGTCTTCTTTTTCATCTATTGTTAATTTTAATTTACTAGAATGTCTATTAATTATACCAAACATAGGACCTGTTATAAATCTTAAATCAGTAGTCATTTTTGGAAACATAAAATAAGCGTTATTAACTGGATAAACTCCCCACAAAAATGAATTGTTTTTTTCAGATTTTTTGAAGGCATCTTTTATAAATTTATCTAAATTACTAAGAGTTTTTAATTTATTTTCTTTTCTATTTTTGATATTATAATTTATTAATTCATTAATAGATTTGATATCATCATCAAACTGAACAATTTTAGAATTAATTGGAAAATAACTAGAAATAAAATTTCTTTGATTTTTTAAACCCCGTTTACCTATTATGATATTTTTATGATATTTTTTATCCAACGATTCATAATAATCTTTATATTCTGTTTTATTAGCTACAAAAATAAAAATTTTTTTTAGAGATATTTTATAATTTTCTAATACTTTCAATGTATGTGTTTTAATAAGTTGTGGTCTTTTATAAGAAGGGATTACTACTATATAATTAGACATCTTTTTTAAAATATTTATAAATAAGTATAATAGTTATTATAATTATAATATAATAATTATTATAATATTAATTTAAAAAAATTTGTTTTAAAAAATAAATATTTATAAATTATGCTCCAATTTCCATAGGTTTTCTATTGACATCAGGCTCTATAGTTGTTTGCATCCAAGGACTTACTTTAACTTGAGGATTAGGTGGATCACTTCGAAGTTGTCTGTTCGCATTTCTAAGTGATTGACCAACAGTATTAACACCAACGTGGTATCCTGCTGTTAAGAAGTTTTTATCTCCTAGAGAACCCTGTCCATTTGGATTAACTTGAGCCCATTTACTATTTGCGTCAGATGGTAATAAATCACCTGATGATAAAACATCTTTAGGATAACATTCTGATGGTAAATTATTTGTATTATCATTATTAGCAAAAGGAACTTCTTGATGACTAGAACTATTATTATCAGATGGAGTTGGACCTTGAACACTGTTTTCGAAACCTTCAAATTGTTCTTCACTATCAACTTCTATATTTCCATTATTACCAGCATTTCCATTATTACCACCATTTCCATTATTACCAGCATTTCCATTATTACCACCATTTCCATTATTACCAGCATTGTAGTTATTACCAGCATTGGAGTTATTACCAGCATTGGAGTTATTACCAGCATTGGAGTTATTACCAGCATTGGA
>ERZ1048068.1985-NODE-1985-length-14994-cov-5.295134_pt1 | contig 14994 bp, 15 predicted proteins | sample MGYA00383098_ERZ1048068 | MGnify/ENA primary metagenome ERZ1048068 (study PRJEB29581, sample SAMEA5548368) | metagenome | biome: marine; feature: coastal; material: water | depth 1 m | study: Short-term variability in the microbial, nano- and picoplankton... | reverse complement strand
GAAAATTCGAGTTCGCAAATATGCTAATTTTAAATTGTTTACACAAGAAATTAGCGTCTCCACCTGTTAAAATCACTGTTAAATCTGGATAATCGGAGCTATATGAAGAAATCACCCCTTGTATTTCTTGTATTATTCCGTTCACTACTCCACTATGAATGGAGGCAGCTGTTGTTGTTCCAATGTATGAAGTCAAATCTAATGGTTCTAATAAAGGAAGTTTGGCTGTGTAGTTGTGCAGGGCTTTGTACCGCATTTGCAGTCCAGGTGAAATGGCCCCACCTAAGTACTGTGCTTTTGCAGTAACAAAATCGTATGTAATACACGTTCCTGCATCAACAATTAAGGTGTTTTTTTTTGGAAATTGTTGTGTTGCGGCGGCCACTAAAGCTAGTCGATCTAAGCCCAATGTTTCAGGGGTTTTGTAGGAATTTTCAAATGGCATTTTGAACTCTCGATCTAAAATACTCACTCGCGTATGTCGGGAAAGTTCTGCTACAAGTCCATTAGGGATATCGGTAACAGCGACAATCAGTACTTTAGAAAGCATGGGGAATTTACTGAGCAATTTTTGTGCAGTAGTAAGCAATTCTGAGGAACTGGAACGCTTCAAATCCTTCAGTTTATTTTGCTCAAAAACAGCAAGTTTTGCGCTCGTATTTCCGATGTCGATTATTAAATTCATCACAATTATTAGGATGTAAATTTACAAAACCATTTTTTTAAAAATTTACTTTGGGAATATTAAAATTGCATTATATTTGCATTCGCTATAAGCGGGGTACCTTAGCTCAGTTGGTAGAGCAACGGACTGAAAATCCGTGTGTCCCTGGTTCGATTCCTGGAGGTACCACAAAAAACCCACTCACTCGAGTGGGTTTTTTGTGTAAAGTAATTGAGCGACTACATCTTATTTAAGACGCAAACACATTTCATCAACCATTGACTCTAAATCGAATTGATGCTGCCATCCCCAATCGTTTTTTGCACAACGATCATCAATACTTTCTGGCCAACTGTCGGCAATAGCTTGGCGAAAATCGGGAACGCAAGTCATTTTAAAATTTGGAAAGTGACGCAAAAGTGCATGGTATAAAATTTTGGGTGTAAAACTCAATGCAGCCAAATTATATGATGATCTTATTTTAATCTGTTCAGCATCTGCTTCCATCAATGCAACTACCCCTCTTATCGCGTCGTCCAGATACATCATAGGCAATGCGGAATCTTCCGACAGAAAGCACTCAAATGGTTGTTTGGCAACCGCTTTGTGAAAAATATCGACTGCATAGTCTGTAGTCCCTCCACCTGGAGCAGATTGCCAACTGATGAGCCCAGGAAAACGTAAACTACGCACGTCTATACCGTAATTTTTGTGGTAATAATCACACCAGCGTTCTCCAGCAAGTTTGGATATTCCGTACACTGTAGTGGGTTCCATGATGGTGTGTTGAGGAACATTAACTTTTGGGGAGGATGGCCCAAAAACTGCAATACTTGATGGCCAAAATATTTGTTTTATATGCCCCGCTTTAGCCAAATTCAAAACATGAAACAATGAACTCATGTTCAAATGCCATGCCTTTTCAGGATGTTGTTCGGCAGTTGCACTCAACATGGCTGCCATCAAATAGACAACCTCGATATTATGCTTTTTTATAGCTGCCAAAAGTTCATCATAGTTTGTTGCATCAATATGCTCAAAAGGCCCTGAGGATAATAATTCTGAACTTGGCTTTTTTATATCGCTTGCAATTACAGCAGAAGCACCATAGCGTTGGCGCAAAGAAGAAGTGAGTACAGATCCAATCTGTCCTGACGCACCAATGATGAAATGTTTTGAGTGTTGCAACATCAAAAAATTTTATGTGGTTGTATCATCAACACTAAAGCTAAACAATCTAAAAAGAATTGTTTTTTTAGTAAAATATCTATTTTATTACCATCTTTGTTCGGCAGCAATAACTTCAGCATAGACATGACTTTACAACATACCAAATGTAACATTTTTTTTGTGATCGGATGTTTATCTCTGATGTCACTCCTGTGTTGTAAGTCCAACGAAAAAAATACATCAAACATTGAATTGAGTACAGATTCCGAATCAATTATTACAGAAAATAAACCTCGAGATCAACGGCTAAATACAATGGAAATTGATGACAGTGCATTGAGTGAATTGGATTTATGGACTGCCTTTTTTGTGCTACAAAAAGAAGTTTTAAAATTGGAAGAGAACAAACCCAACGCATTCCAAGGGAGTGAGCGCAACATTAGGGGATACTTCAAAGACTTGAGTCTAAATATTCCTGAAGTCTTTAATACCAATCCTATTTGGGCACGCCTAAAAGTTTTGGAAACTGGAGTTTACCTCTACAACGAATATACAAACGCCCAAGCAACGCCAGAGCTTGTAACAACTGCGCGCAATACGGTTTTAATTGCTTACTACAATCTTGTACGTCAAATCAATAAAACACACGAAAAACAAACACAAACTATAAAGGAATAACACTTTTTTGTACTTTTTGGAAGTTTTATTGTTAATTTATTTGTCAATTTGTAACAAACTACACCCTTTAATCGTTACATTTAAGAACTAATCTATTACAAATCATTAATCTTATGAATTTCAAACAAAAAATCTTCTTAGCAACACTCGGATTTTTTAGTGTCATCGCTTATAAAAATGATGCTAAAAAAACCGCTGAACTTGAAAAAATTCCTGGAATTATATTGGAAAACATGGATACGAGCGTAAATCCAAAAGATAATTTTTACGACTACGTTAACGGCAATTGGGTAAAAACCAATACTATTCCAGATGACGAATCGCGGTGGGGCGGTTTTAGTGTATTGAGAAAATCAACACGAAAAGATGTTTTAGACATAATTAAAACATCTAAAGAACTTGGTACTTATGCCGAAGGCAGTGATCAAAAAAAGGCCCTTTTGGTGTTTGAATCAGAACTTGATACAATCGCACGAAATGAAGCAGGAATAACCCCTATTCAACCGCTTTTAAAAGCTATTTCTAGTATACAGAACATTGGTGATCTTCAAGAGGTTTATGCCAAAACTGTGGGGGTATCTGCACCTTTTGCAGGAATTGGAGCCAATGCTGACCTAAACGATAGTAGCATGAACACAACATGGGTGTACCCAGGTGGTTTGGGGTTACAGCGCGACTACTATATCGATCAGGACGACAAAACAAAAGAAATCAGACAGCAATATGTAGATCATGTTGCTCGTATGTTTGGCTTTATAAACTACAGCAAAGACGATGCACGATCAGCAGCCAAGAAAGTTTTGGCACTCGAAACTGCACTTGCTACTCCGCGACTGGATAAAGTAGAAAGTCGAGATGTACGGAATTTCAACAATCCAAAAAGCATCGAAGAACTAAGTGCGATTACACCAGCCATCGATTGGAACAAATTTATGACAGACATGGGTGTTTCTGAAGTTCCAGAACAAGTGTTGGTCATGCAACCAAAATATATGGCTGAGTTGAATTCATTCTTGAATACAACAAACATCGAAGACCTAAAAACACTGATGACATGGAGCACACTCGACAACGCCGCCAGTTATCTCAGCACAGAAATTGAAAAGGCAAACTGGGAGTTTTACAGCAAAACTCTTCGTGGAGCAAAAACTCAACGTCCTGCCGAAGAACGCGCACTAGGAACAGTGAGCAATACCGTTGGTGAAGCCATTGGAAAACTATATGTTGAAGCCAAATTCCCTCCGGAAGCAAAAGCAAAAGCCGAAAAAATGATTGCAAACGTCATCAAGGCCTTTCAAATACGCATCGAGAAATTAGATTGGATGGGCGAAGAAACCAAAGCTAAGGCCATCGAAAAACTTGATAAATTTACGGTAAAAATTGCCTATCCAGATGAATGGGAAGATTACTCTGAACTTAATGTCAAAGAAGGAAATTCTTATGCAGAAAACATGTTAGCCGTTTCTGAATGGAGTCTCAAAGACAACCTTTCTAGAATTGGAAAACCCGTCGATAAATCAGAATGGGGCATGCCTCCTCAAACGGTAAATGCCTATTTCAATCCGCTGAACAACGAAATTGTTTTCCCAGCCGCAATTTTGCAACCACCGTTCTACAACTACACAGCAGATGAAGCCGTAAATTATGGGGGAATTGGTGCTGTAATTGGTCACGAAATCTCACATGCTTTTGACGATTCAGGGGCCCGTTTTGATGGAGACGGAAATGTAAATAACTGGTGGACAGACCAAGATTTAAAAGAATTTGAAAAACGCGGTAAAGCATTGGCCGATCAGTACAGCAAAATCGAAGTTCTTGATGACGTTTTTATCAATGGAGAGTTTACCCTTGGAGAAAACATTGGAGACCTTGGTGGTGTCCTTGGTGCTTATGATGGATTGCAATTGTTTTTTGAAGAAAATGGACGACCAGATCCTATTGATGGATTTACCGCAGAACAGCGCTTTTTCATGTCTTGGGCTACGGTTTGGCGTACACTCACACGCGATGACGCACTGAGAACACAAATCAAAACCGACCCACACTCGCCAGGAATTTACAGGGCCATACAACCCCTTAAAAATATTGATGCATTTTATGAAGCATTTGATATAAAAGAAGGCGACGGTATGTATCTTGAACCCGAAGAGCGTGTACGCATATGGTAAATTAATAAAAGAACAATACAAAAAAGCCACAACAAAGTTGTGGCTTTTTTTATATAAGATTTTGTAGTAGTATTAGTTGTCTTGTGCTGTTTTCTGATTTGAAATGGCCGTTTTTGCTAAGGTTGCTAGATTAAATTCTGGCGCCAAAGCCAAGGCCTCGTCCAAAATAGCAATAGCAGCATCGTGGTTTGTTTCAGGGTTTTCTTGGTATTTTACAATAGATTTTAGATACAAAAAACCAGCTTTAATGGGCACTTGATAAGGTGTTTGTGTTTCATAGTAGGGCTTCATCATCTCATCAGTACTGTTGGCAATACCATAAGTGATGTTTAGATTTGCACCTGTCAAATCATTCGTTTGAATTTTAAGATCGGCCAATTCGTATGCCAAACCTACATTCGGTTTTCGCTGAAACAACAATTCGTAATGTTCCAAAGCACGCACTGGTTCATTCAACGATTTCAAACTGACCGCTTTGACCTCCACTGCCATATCTGTATCTGATTCTTGCTTTTGAATTCCCAAAATATTGAGCGCTTGCATATACTGCCCTTGATTCATGTACAAAGCCGCCAAAGTGTCTTGTCTTGCAATATTGGGCTCCAACACCAACAAGTGTGTCATGGCATTGATAATGCCTTGAACATCGCCTTGCTTCTGCATTTGAGCATAATAAGATTTGTAATGTTCTAATAACGCTGTATTGGTCTGAGCAAAACTAAACTGAGCTGTTAAACTCATGAATAAAAGAAGTACAATGTATTTAAATTTCATAAGGATGTATTTTTAATGGTTCAAATGTAATTGATTTTTTTTAATGTGGTAATGAAAAAAAGCATCCTAGAACGGATGCTTTTTCAAATTAACCAATTTAACTTTTAAAAAAATGTGTAAAATAAATTACAATGTAAAAATACAAGCAAGTCCCAGTACTTGCAAGCGTCATGTAATAAATGGCCAATTGACGTAATAAGTGGCCATTTGATGTAATAAGTGGGAAAAAATGGGGAAAAAAATGACGGAAAAAAGTGGCCTTTTCAGTCCTATGGCATGAAAAAAAGGGCAAAAATGTCAATCTTATGAGTCAAAATCAACGCCAAAACTCAATCACGCTTTACCAAAGCAAAGAAATCATTCTCGAGGGGCAAGTAACCTTGGTCATACACAAAATAATAGGTGTTCCCCGTTTTGGTGGTATAAATGCTCGTAAAATAATTGAAATCGAAACCCAATGCGATGAGCTGAGCTCTTGTTTTTTTTGTTTTTTGATCGGGATTCAATTGCTCTAAAATGCGCCAATTTTTACGTAATCGGTTATTGATGTTACGCATCAAATTCTTTTGATCCTTGTTCATGCGGTTGTTGTAGGTATTGCGGCAGCCATCGCTGCAAAACTTCTTGTCGGTGCGGCCTATTATTTTTTCTCCGCACTCAGGACATTGTTTGGAACTCATAATTGATTTATTTTTTTGTAAAACTACAAAATATTCAATTACAAACGACAACAAACGATTACAAATGAAAGTAAACAACAAACTACCGACTAAGAAGACTCACGGCTTGTATGTTTGTGGTGTCGAAAAGTTCGATGGCATAACTGTTAAACATTAAAAACAAAAATTATGAACACACTAAGAAACAAAGTACAGTTAATTGGAAACTTGGGGAACGACCCAGAAATTATCACGCTAGACAGCGGAAAAAAATTGGCCAAATTTTCATTGGCTACAAATGAACATTACAAAGACAAAGACGGTCAAAAACAGACCAAAACAGATTGGCACAATGTAGTGGCGTGGAACAAAACTGCTGAGCTTATTGAGCAATATGTTTCCAAAGGGAAAGAAATTGCCATTGAGGGCAAACTCAGTACACGAAGCTACGAGGATAAAGAGGGCCAAAAGCGCTACACCACAGAAGTTGTAGTCAATGAGCTCCTGATGCTCTAATTTCAAGCAGAAATAATTTAATTCAAAAAGCCCACTTCCCGTGGGTTTTTTTTATGAGGAATCTCGTTGAGACAAGGTAGAATCAATCACAACGGAATAATTTTTATTGGATTTACTTTCTAATTGTTCCAACAACAAAGTTGCTGCTGTTTTTCCCATCGTATAACTATGCTGATTGATGGTCGTGAGTTCGGGTGCAAGATAAGGTGCCATACGTTCGCTTACATAACCAATTACAGCCATGTCGTCGGGGATTTTTTTGTTGAGTTCTCTGGCGACTTTGTAAGATGCAAATGAGGCATCTGTATCAAGTGCAATCACAGCGTCAACAGGGTGTTGCTCCATGTACTTTTTCAAAGCAAGTGCTACACCATCGCGATTCGACTCTAAAATAACAGGGGTCAATCCGGCTTTATCAATTGCTTTTTGGTATCCTTTTGTTCTTTGTTTTCCAACATTCAAATTGTTGATTGCAGACAACAAAACAATATGCTTTCTTTGGGCTTTAATGAGTCCTTGGGTAGCTTCAGAAATGGCTGTATAATCATTGGTGGTCACTTTGGTGCAAGGGATTGAATGAATTACACGGTCGAACATCACTATTGATTTTTCATCATTAAGTGCATCTTCAAAATGACTAAAATCTTCAAGAGTTTGTGTTTCTTCTGAAACAGCAACAATAAATCCGTCAACCACACCATTACTTAGCATATCAAAATTGTCTACTTCTTTGTCGTGGGATTCTTTAGTCAAGCAAACAATAGTGCTGTATTTTGTTTGAGAAATTACGCTTTCTATACCATACAAAGCACGCGCAAAAAAACTGTTTTGAACAGAAGGTATCACTACAGCAATGGTATTGGTACGTCCAGATTTTAAGCCCAAGGCAATTTTATTGGGTCTGTAATTGTGTAATTTTGCTAGCTCTACAATACGCTTTTTGGTAGCATCACTGATTTCGTGACTATCGTTTAGTGCCTTTGAAATTGTTGAAATTGACACGCCTAAAATGGACGCTAGTTCTTTTAAAGTAATTTTGCTACTTGCCATGATTTATTGATTAAAAAAAGTCCTCAGTCATGAAAATGACCGAGGACCAAAAGTACAAATTAATTAACAAAAATACTATTCTGAATAAGCACTCATTCCGTGCTCATGAATATCAAGTCCTTGCACTTCTTCTTTTTCACTAACACGAATACCAAGAGTCAATTTCAGCCCACCAATGATGATGATTGAAGCGAGAATACAAGCTCCAGCATAGGCAGAAACGCCAACCAATTGACTAACCAACTGCTCTGTAGAAGCCAGTGCTCCAAAAATACCTACAGCAAGCGTACCCCAAATACCACACACCAAGTGTACAGCAATTGCTCCTACTGGATCATCAAGTCGTAAACGGTCGATAAGTGAAACCGCAGAGACAATCAAAACTCCTGCTATTGCACCAATCCATACCGCATCCATAGGGCTCATCTGATCGGCACCTGCAGTAATACCCACAAGTCCACCCAAAATTCCGTTGAGGAACATGGTTAAGTCTAAATTCTTGAACACTATTGTTGATGCAATAGCGGCAAAAACACCACCAGCAGCGGCAGCAATACAGGTGGTCACTAAGGTAAGAGAGGTTAATTCTGGATCAGCCGAAAGTACCGATCCGCCGTTGAATCCAAACCATCCTAACCATAGAATCAAAACACCGGCAGTTGCCAATGGAATGTTGTGTCCAGGGATCGCTTGAACTTTTCCATCTTTGATTTTTCCGATACGTGCACCTAATAAGATGACGGCAACAAGTGCTGCCCATCCTCCGACAGAGTGAACCAATGTTGATCCTGCAAAATCATAAAATGGTGTGTCGAGTTGATCCAAAAATCCGCCGCCCCATTTCCAAGAGCCTAAAATGGGATATACAAATCCTACATATAAAACCGTAAAGATCATAAATGATCCTATTTTCATTCGTTCGGCTACAGCACCTGAAACGATGGTTGCTGCGGTTGCTGCAAACATCCCCTGAAACAAAAAGTCGGTCCAATAGGTATAGCCCTCACTGTATGCTAAGTCTAAAACACCTTCCACTAGTGGTGCTTCCAAACCAAATCCAGCAAAACCAAAAACGCCGAGAGCACCTTCTGCAAAACCAGGATACATCAAATTGAATCCTACAATGGCGTACATTAAAAGCCCTGTAGTAATGATAAAAATATTTTTAAATAATATGTTGATGGCATTTTTTTTACGTGTAAGGCCGATTTCTAAAAAAGCAAAACCTGTGTGCATAAAAAATACCAATGCCGTACAGATCATCATCCATACATTGTTTGTTGTCAATTCCATAATTTATATCTTAAAAGTTGTCGTGGTTATTTTAGTTTAGAGTTTCTCCGCCTTTTTCTCCGGTACGGATACGGTATGCTTCGTTGATGTCGCTGACAAATATTTTTCCATCACCTACTTCACCTGTAGCTCCAGAATCTAAAATGGCGTTGATGGTGACTTCTAAAAAATCATCATTAACGACAATGGATAAAAAACGACGTTGAATATCACTTGTACTGTAGGCAACACCACGGTATACATGGCCTTCCTTTTCGTTACCTAACCCAGTAACGTCCCAGTAGGAAAAGAAATTTACACCAACTTCGTGAAGAGCTTTTTTTACAGAAGAAAATTTTGATTTTCTAATGATTGCTTCTACTTTTTTCATAATTACTATTTTTAGTTTTGAATGCTCAAAAATATTCAAAATAGAAACAAACCCCATGAAAAAAAGGGTGCTAAATGTAAATATTTATCAAATATCTAATTAACACCCCATATTTTATAGGGATATACAAAATATATATACTAAAAATAAAGAAACCTTAGAAAAGTCTAAGGCTCCTTTATTGGGTCTACTAATTCAAAGCTAACATAATAGAGTTCTGTAGAAATAAAGTAATTTATTCTCTAGTTCTTTTTCCTGGATAAGCAAGTGAGCCATGCTCAGAAACATCCAATCCAGCAATTTCTTCTTCTTCAGTAACACGCAAACCAATTGTAGCTTTTAAGATACCGAATACAACAAATGATAATACAACAGCCCACAACATGTAGGATAATGCACCAACTAATTGAGCTACAAACTGAGCAGAACCACCACCATTGAATAAACCAATAGCTTCTTCACCGCTCACACCCCAAAGGCCAATAACGATTGTTCCCCAGAATCCAGCAACACCGTGTACTGAGGCAGCGCCGATAGCATCGTCAATTTTAAGTTTTTTCTCGATGAACTCAATAGAGAACACAACGATTACACCACCAATAAGTCCTGCAAGTACAGCACCACCTTCGGTCATGTTACCACATCCAGCAGTAATACTTACCAATCCAGCCAAAGCACCATTAAGTGTTTGTGCCAAGTTTGGTTTTCCATACCAAATCCAAGTCGTGATCAGTGCACCTAAAGCACCAGCAGCAGCAGCTAAGTTTGTAACTACAACAACTGCAGAAGCACCAACAGCATCGTCGCCACCCCAAGCTAATTGAGATCCACCATTAAATCCAAACCATCCTAACCAAAGAATAAATACACCAAGTGTAGATAAGATTTGGTTGTGCCCTGGAATTGGTACAACTTTTCCATCAATATATTTTCCGATACGTGGTCCTACCATGTAGGCCGCTACAAGCGCAGCAAAACCACCAACACCATGTACAATTGAAGACCCTGCAAAGTCAATGAATTCTGCTTCAAAAGCAGTATTCAACCAACCACCGTTCCATTCCCAACCTCCAGCGATTGGATAAACAAATGCAGTCATGACAACTGTAAAGATTGCATAAGTCGAATACTTAGTACGGCCTGCAATGGCTCCAGAAACAATTGTTGCAGCTGTTGCAGCAAACATGGTCTGGAAAAACAAATCTGCGCCATCTCCCTGAAGTATACCACTCCAGAAGAACCAGCCATTTGAAGAATCTCCATACATTAATGAATATCCTACAAACCAATACGTTAATGACCCAACACAAATGTCAAGTAAATTTTTCATCGCGATGTTTACCGCGTTTTTTGATCGCGTCATTCCAGATTCTACCAATGTGAAACCTGCCTGCATAAAGAATACCAATATACCTGATAAAAGCATCCATAACATCCCCATGTCGCCTTCAATGGCTGCAGTGTCTTGAATAACCAAAGGGAGGTGTGTAAATAATGTGTGTAACATAATAAAATTTTTAGTTGTAATTAAAACTATAAAGTATAGTTAAATTGGTTAATTTTTGTCAAAAATATACTTTTTACAAATTACACCCCTAAAAAAATAGGGGTATTATTTAATTTTTATGAAATAAATAATTTACACCCCCTAAATTTGTGATGTATTAATATTTAAATTATGTTTTTTAATGAATTTGATAATTTTCAAGGACTCAACCAAAGCATCCCTATAAATCAAATAAAGATAAACTATCAAAAGAGTCTTTAGAGTGTGTTTTTATAACCTTTATGGGCTCTAAATAGACTCCGAAACACCTTCAGATTTGACTCAGCTCTGTTGACAGTCATGCTGATAGTCATGCTGATGGTCATGCTGATAGTCATGCTGAACTTGTTTCAGCATCTCATCCAGCATCTCATCCAGCATCTCATCCAGCAGAACTAATTTTAATTCCTAAAGCATTAAATCCTTCCAATCAGGATTTATGCTTTCTATTAAGTTTATTTTCCACTGACGATGCCAGCGCTTTAATTGCTTTTCTCTTGCAATTGCGACTCTAACATCTCTAAATGTTTCGAAATACACCAATCGCTTTAAATTATAACGCGCAGAAAAAAGTCCGCCTACCCCAGAAGAATGTTCAGAAATTCGACGGTTTAAGTTATTTGTAACACCAATATATAGTGTGCCATTAGGCCGATTTGTGATGATATATACCCAGTAGGTTTTATAGTAAGGCATGATATTTAATGTTTTAAAACTACGCTGGACTCTGAAACAAGTTCAGAGTGACCAACGAAACAAGTTCAGAGTGACCAACGAAACACTTCCAGAGTGACCAGCGAAACACCTTCGGAGTGACCAACGAAACACCTCCAGATTTGACTCAGCTCTGTTGACAGTCATGCTGATAGTCATGCTGATGGTCATGCTGAACTTGTTTCAGCATCTCATCCAGCATCTCATCCAGCATCTCATCCAGCACCACACTAGCAGTGCTCTAAAAAAAAACCGCCCAATTTCTTGGGCGGTTAACGTACAATCAAACACTTCTAAATATTGTACTTTTTGACTAATTCATAATAATTATGAGGTTTTAAGTGTTATTGCTTTGTAATGATAAATTCACTACGTCTGTTTTGCTGATGCTCTTCGGCAGAACACTGCACTCCGTTACTGCATCGGTTCACCAATTGTGATTCACCATATCCACGCCCTGTGAGGCGGCTACGGCTGATGCCTTTTTGTACTAAGTACTCAATTGTAGATTTTGCACGACGATCAGATAAATTCATATTGAAACTATCGCTACTACGACTATCGGTATGCGAACGCACATCGATTTCCATTGCAGGATAATCTTCGAGTATGGCTACAATTTTGTCCAATTCGACTGAAGCATCGGGTCGAATGAACGATTTCCCATAGTCAAAATAGATAGGATTTATAAAAACAGCTAAGTCTTTTACTGTTCCAGATTCAATAGTTTCACGAATAGGATCTGGCTTGTTCAGTTCAATGTTTGTTTGCACAATACCACCGTCAACTCCAGAAACCACAGTTTCATTGGCAAAATAGTTGGCTTCATCGGCGCGGATAATGGTTACATTTCCGCATTTTTTATCATCAAATGTATAACGTCCATCAGCATTAGTTTCTACACGGCCAACATCTTCGAGAAGGCCATTAATGAATTCTACTTCGGCATTGGGGATTGGATCGCCTGTTTTCTTATCAAGCACAACACCCTCAAAACGAACTTTACACAGTTCATCCAAAAGTTGCAACTGATTAAAACTATAAATATCATCATTTTGATTGTCACGATTCGAAGCAAAATAGCCCGTTTGCTCATTGATTACAAAGGCAAAATCGTCGAAGGCACTGTTAATGGGCTTTCCGATGTTCTTTACATTTTCAAAAGCACCATCAGTGTTGGTTTTAACATAAAACACATCTAAGCCCCCTAAGTTTGAGTGTCCATTGGACGAAAAATAAAGTGTATCATCTTTCCCCACAAAAGGAAACATTTCATTACCCATAGTATTGAGCCCAACCAAATTTTCAGGAACACCATAAGTGTCATCGCTAAAAATTTCAGATTCATACAAGTCTGTCCCTCCCTTTCCTCCAGATTTATCCGACACAAAATACAACTTACTTTCATCGGCACTCAAGGCGGGGTGCCCTACAGAATATTCACTGCTATTAAATGGTAATGCTTTAGGTTTGGACCATTTGCCATCAACTTTGTCTGAACGCAACAATTTCAATCGTGTGACTTTTTGACTGTCTTTTCCTAATTTTCTTTTTACATAATCGTTCCGTGTAAAATACATGGTTTGCCCATCTTTGGTAATCACCAGGGAGCCCTCATTATATTTGGTATTGATGGGCTTTCCAAGTTCATTCAATCCAGTACCGACATATATATCCGAAGCAGGTTCTTCATTCCATGGGTTTGTTTTATTAGATTTATCTGCCGAAACTACATACAGTTGCCCTTCATCCAAAAAAGCAGGATAATCAGAATATTCTGAATTAAACGTTTCTTTTTCTATGCTAAACCGTCCACTGGCTTTTTCAATGGCACTCATATATTCCGTACTCGGAATATAATTGGCTGCGTTATTGCGATAAAATGCATTCAAATAGGTATCCGCTTTTTGCATCTGCCCTATGGACTTCAGAGTTTGACCATAGCGAAAGATGTATTCTGTGGGAGGATTGTTATCGATTGCAAAGGCCTTGCCATACCAATGCGCAGCATCTTTATATTTGGCATTAAAATAATGCACATCGCCTAGTTTTCTGAACAAATTGGCATCCTCTAGACCTTCGTCTGCTATCTTGGTATAGAGGTCTAAGGCCTCTATATAGGCCAAATCTTCATACATTGCATCCGCTTCTTCAAGTTGCTCGTTTTGTGCGAACAACATTCCGCCCATAAGTACCAAACACCATATCAATTGTTGTCGTCTATTTTTCATATCGTTGTTGCTTTATATTAAAAGAATCGAGGAGTAATCAAACTTCCAACACCTGCTCTCCCTAGCTCGAACCGTAAAAACTCTTCATGGGATCCTGAATTGTAATTGACCAATTCTTGTAGCCCATAGTCGTAGGAATAGCCTCCACTGTTGTGGTTTCACCACAAAGAACGGCTTCTGTTTGTTTGGTGATGTTGTCCACATTTGTCGTTTGCGCCATAGCCGTCATTCCAACGACTAACGCTAAGGTTATTAAACCTTGTTTCATAAATTTTTGTTTCATGTTTGATAGATTTAGATTAAAAATTGTGTTATTAAATAAAGTTGTTAATTTCATATGTTATAGGTTTTAAGTTTTATGGGTTAATATATTTGTACAATTCTGATTTCATCGTCTTGGTAACACATGGCCTCGGGTTCGAGTTTAATGCTACTTGCACCAACCTGAACAAAATCTACACGAACACCATTGCGGTATACATTGATTTTGTGGGTGGATGAAATGGGTAATGGGGTTGTAAACTGGTCTTGCCCCTCTGCTGCCAAAGCACTTAAAACTTCTTGGTACACCAAGGAGTTGAGTGAAGCGCGTTTTAAGACGCCTGTAGCATTGTCGGTAATTACAATATCGTGTTGATCATCTGGAGTAATTTGCTCTAGTCCAGAAACCGCTAAAGTATTGGTGGTATTTGTTTCAATTTCGGTGGGTTGTGTTAACCCCCCCCAACAACACTTCATTGTTTTGAAACGTCAAACCATTACTCGCAGAAATGGGGATGTTTTGTTGTACCCAAGTCGTACCGTTAAATGTCCAAACATCGCCTGTCGATTCATCGACATAGACGTCCCCTGCTCCAGCTGTTGTACCGTTGGTATTGGGATCGCCTGTATCGCTTTGCGTGACATCAAAAGTTGCGGTTGTTCCATCCTCACTCGTGTAAGTAAATGTTCCGTTGCCATTATCGACTAAAGTGGTCGTGGTTTCGCTGACATCGCTTGTGATCCAGGTATTCCCGTCATGTACATAAACATCACCATTCGATTCATCGACATAGACATCCCCTGCTCCGCCTGTAGTACCGTTGGTGTTGGGATTGCCTGTATCACTTTGCGTGACATCAAAAGTTGCGGTTGTTCCATCCTCACTCGTGTAAGTAAATG
>ERZ1048068.1970-NODE-1970-length-15055-cov-4.724267_pt1 | contig 15055 bp, 15 predicted proteins | sample MGYA00383098_ERZ1048068 | MGnify/ENA primary metagenome ERZ1048068 (study PRJEB29581, sample SAMEA5548368) | metagenome | biome: marine; feature: coastal; material: water | depth 1 m | study: Short-term variability in the microbial, nano- and picoplankton... | reverse complement strand
CACTCAGCAGCGTCAGCTGGAGCATCTTTACGCTCGGTGATTGATGGCCACTCTTTGGCAAGCTCAGCATTTAATTCAATGAAATCCTTTTGATCTTCTGGTACGTCATCGTCTGCATAGATTGCTTCCTCTGGACACTCTGCGACGCATAACGTGCAATCTATACACTCGTCGGGGTCTATTACTAAAAAATTTGGACCTTCTCGAAAACAGTCCACTGGACAGACGTCCACGCAGTCTGTCCACTTGCATTTGATACAAGTCTCTACTACAACATAAGTCATTGAAAAACCTTGAAATATTTTAAATTAATGTTAATGCTAGTATTCTACCAAAGTTACTACCGCATTTGGCAGGGTAATTAGGAATATTATGATATTCGGATCAAAAAACCTATAGAATATCGGCGTATGAATACAGAATTCAAAAAGATGTTTTATAATTCGGTTTGTACAGTATATTTCAGTCAGCTTTAGCTATGGCCTTCAGAAATCAGGCCTAACCCGTTAAGGCAAAAAATTCTTTTAAACTCCCAATATTGGATTCCATAAAATGAGCGAACAAATTCATCACGTGACGGACGATTCGTTCGAACACGAAGTTTTAAATTCAGATCTACCTGTACTAGTTGATTACTGGGCCGAGTGGTGTGGTCCTTGCAAAATGATTGCTCCGATCCTTGACGAAATTGCCTCCGAATACTCAGGAAAATTGAAAATCGCAAAACTTAATATCGATGAGAATCAAAGCACCCCACCTAAATTTGGTATTCGAGGCATTCCGACTCTTATGTTGTTTAAATCCGGAAATGCAGAAGCTACAAAGGTTGGTGCGCTCTCCAAGTCTCAGCTAACATCATTTATTGACAGTAATATATAATTTTTACATCCGGCGAAGACCCTTGGAATCGCCACCTCCCTCCCCCCTTTCCTATCTTTACTTAATCTATGCATCTATCTGACTTAAAAGAGCTTCACATCAGTGAACTCATTGAAATGGCTATAACGAACAAGGTTGAAAACGCTAACCGTCTGCGCAAGCAAGACCTCATGTTTGCCCTCTTGAAGGATCAAGCAAAGAAAGGGGAAAGCATTTCAGGTTCAGGTACATTAGAGGTACTTCCCGACGGTTTTGGTTTTCTTCGTTCACCTGACACCTCTTATTTAGCAGGTCCCGATGACATTTACATTAGCCCATCCCAGATCAGAAGATTTAATCTCCACACAGGGGACTCCGTTGAAGGCGAGATTAGAACTCCCAAAGAGGGGGAGCGTTACTTCGCGCTTGTTAAAGTGGACAAGGTCAACGACGAGGTTCCAGAAAACAGCAAGCATAAAACGCTTTTTGAAAACTTAACACCACTCTTTCCAACTGACAGATTAAAAATGGAGAGAGACATCAAATCTGATGAAAATTTAACTGGCAGGATCATTGATATCATTGCACCCGTTGGGAAGGGTCAAAGGGGACTGCTAGTGGCGAGCCCGAAAAGCGGAAAAACAGTCATGCTTCAGCATATCGCCCATTCAATTGCATCCAACTATCCTGATGTATACCTGATCGTACTGCTAATCGATGAGCGACCCGAGGAAGTCACTGAAATGCAACGTTCAGTAAGGGGTGAGGTCGTTTCCTCAACATTTGATGAACCTGCTACAAGACACGTTCAAGTTGCAGAGATGGTTATGGAAAAAGCGAAACGCCTCGTTGAGAGCAAAAAAGACGTTGTAATCCTTCTGGACTCAATTACGCGACTTGCACGCGCCTACAACACCACAGCACCGGCCTCTGGTAAGGTATTAACAGGTGGTGTCGATGCGAATGCCCTCCAGCGGCCCAAAAGGTTCTTCGGCGCAGCGAGAAATATCGAAGAAGGAGGTTCGCTCACTATCATAGCAACAGCCCTCATCGACACAGGATCGAGGATGGACGACGTGATCTATGAAGAATTCAAAGGTACAGGCAACATGGAAATACACCTTGACCGACGCATGACAGAGAAACGGATCTATCCAGCGATTAACGTAAACCGCTCAGGAACACGTAAAGAAGAGCTTTTACTTGAACCAGAGATCTTACAAAAAGTCTGGATCTTACGAAAACTTCTCTACCCAATGGATGAGTTAGAGGCGACAGAATTCCTAACTGGAAAACTAAAAGCAACGAAAAATAATGATGAATTTTTTGATAGTATGAAAAAGGGGTAGCACTAGAAACAATCCAATTCTTGTCAAATTGGTGTTTTTCGACCATAATCACGCCCTATTTTAAATTCCACTATATTTATTAAGTGTGCGGCGCAAAATCCGCTGCAACAACATTAGGACATCACAATGAAAGCTAATATTCATCCAAGTTACGCTCAAGTTAAAGTGACTTGCAGTTGTGGGGAAGTATTTAACACACGCTCAACCAGCGGAAAAGATATTTCGATAGAGGTTTGCTCAGTCTGTCATCCCTTCTATACCGGAAAACAAAAAATAGTGGATACTGCCGGAAGAGTTGAGCGATTTAAAAAGAAGTATGCCAACTTAGGAGTGAAAGCCGGGAAATAACGATCCTCTGTTGTTAGCACTGATTAATTGAAAAAGGCAGCCTGGAGCTGCCTTTTTCAATTAATCAGTGCCTTAACCATTACAAGTTCAACTTAAAAGATAAAAAATAAATAAAGTTAAAATGTTGAGTCCAGGCAATTTCTTTAGACATGAAAAAATCGCGGAAGCTATAACGAGCCATCCAGTTATAGTGACCGTATTAATTTGCCTCATATGGTCGTTTTCTGGTCTTGTCGGGCACGCCCCCTGGAAATCAGAGGAAGCGATACTCATAGGCTTACTCTCACAATTCAATACCGGAAATTTCTATTTTGACTTCATCAATCTACATAGTGACACCGCTGCCGGCCCTCTATTTTACGGATCAGCATTAGCGGTAATTGAACTGACAAGCTCAGTTTTATCACCTCATGATGCCGCTAGATTGACGATGTCTGTCTGGCTACTGTCTGCATTTATATTTACAGGGCTTGCTGGAAGAGAACTTTGGGGAGAGGCTCAATCTTGGCTTGCTCCCCTTCTACTTCTTAGCACTGTAGGACTGTTAATCAAATCCCACCAGATTTCAACAGCACCTATTCTCATCTCCGGGCTCGCCGTCTTCTTCTACGGCCTGACTGCAGCACCGCGTCTTTCAATAAAAGGCGGACTATGGATGGGCGTAGGTTTCTCCATTATTCAATTTGGTGCTCCAGCACACAACATCGTTATCCCACTTCTTACAATTTTTTTTATATCAACGATAAATTTCCGGTATCGCGGTTTGAGATTTGCGAAATCCCTTCTAATCAGCACTTTCGTAGTCTTAGGCCTCACTGGAATTTGGTTACTTACTCTCTACGTGAATGATCCGTCATTTGTCGATAATTGGATTTATTTGTTTTCAAAGGCCGTAACTAATCCATTCAGGCCTCCAACGTTTGACAATATCGTGTACCCAATTTCCGTATTTCCCTGGTTTACATGGCCTACTTGGATTTTTGTATTTTGGTCGCTATGGATTGCTGGACGTGATGGTCTGAAACGCAAAGAACTGCAATTGCCCCTTTTTCTCTGGGCGGCAATTACGTTGGTGTTAACCTTCACCGAAATCAATAAAGAGTCCGGACTGACGCCGATCCTGCTGCCATTCGCATTAATTGGATCAATGGCCGCTGGGCGCATACCCAGAGCTAGTGGGAATATTCTTTATTGGTTCGCCGTAATGACTGCGGTTTTGTTTACCATCACAGCATGGGTTTATTTTTCAGCTTCGTATTTCGGAATACCACGCGAACTATCTGAACACCTTTTAAAACTCCAGCCGGGATATAACGCCGACAACAGACACCTCGAAGTGATTTTTGCAGGCTTGATTTCGACAGCGTGGTTTATTTTATTATTCAATATAAAACGTCGACCGGAGAGATCCGTACTCATATGGGCTATAAATCTAACGTTCGGATGGGTCATAACCGTAATGCTTCTTTTTGATTGGGTTGATGAAAGAAAAACATATGCGCCGATGATCGCCTCAATGATGATGCACATAGACCCAATTCACAACTGTGTTATCGCTCAAGTAGGGCCAGCCCAGAGAGGGCTAATTCACTATTATGGAAACATAAAGACGACCAAAGTTTATTTAGAGAACGATGGTCACAGTTGTGACTATCTCATTTACCAAGACAGGTGGGGCACCCCTAATGACATTGGACTGCCTTGGTCCTTGATTTGGGAAGGTGGGCGTGCAGGAGACCGTTCAGAGCGCTACCGACTATACAAAAGAGAGGCAGGCTGAATTAGTGGGTAATACACTGCAGCGATTTGTGTTTGAAAACTCAGATATACGCGGAGAAATTGTAAGTTTAGATAGCTCTTGGCAAAGCGTATTGAAACGTCGAGCTTATCCGCCTGCGATCAGAATCTTATTAGGAGAGATAACTGCCGCTGCGATACTCCTATCTGCAACCATAAAAATAGATGGAACTCTAGCGATTCAATTCAAAGGTAAATCTAAACTGCAATTGTTAATCTCGGAAACTACGAATTCATCCACCTTCAGGGCTATGGCTAAGTGGAAAAATAATGATGAGATTAACCAAAAAGATACTCATCTTTTAAACAATGGGGTTCTCGCCGTAACAATAACACCAAGGGAATCGGGACAGCCTTATCAGGGATTAGTAGAGGTCGGTGAAAAATCCATACAAGAAGCTGTGGAAAATTATATGGAAAAATCCGAACAACTGACGACGCGACTCTGGCTCGCGTCCGATGATCAGAAAATAGCAGGTATCCTGCTTCAAAAACTACCGAAAAATTATGATGCTGAGTCGGAAGCCTGGAACCGAATTACAACACTAGCATCTACAATCACAGACGAAGAGTTACTAACGCTAAATCCAAAAAACATACTGAGAAGATTATTCCACGAAGAAACGATTCGCATTTTTGAAGAACAAAAAATTGATTTTTCCTGCTCTTGTTCGGAGGAAAGAACCGAACAAATGCTCCAATCGCTGGGAGAGATGGAAGCACGATCAATTCTAGCGGAACAAGATTCAGTAGACATTACTTGTGAATTTTGCGGAAAAAAATATATATATTCATCGTCAGGAGTTGACAGGATCTTCTCCAACCGGACTGGAGAAACAATACAAAAACCAAGTGATGCTGTTAACTAGTTATTAAATTTCACCTATTACTCAATTTCATGAGGATTAATAATGAGCAATGAGTCACAAATCCGAGTGGACAAGTGGCTATGGGCATCCCGGTTTTTCAAAACGCGGGCACTTGCTGCTAATGCTGTCACAATTGGTAGGGTTAAAGTTAATGGTGATCGCACTAAACCTTCAAAGCAAATCAAAGTTGGGAATCGACTTAGCATCCAGTTGTCTCCGTTCACATGGGAAATAGAAATCATGGGGCTATCCTTACAACGTTTGTCGGCAGAATTAGCAAAAAACCTATACGAAGAGTCTTCGAAAAGCCAAGAGCGACGACATGAAATCAACGAGCAGCTTAAATTAGAAAAAAAACTTCACAGTCCTCGTCACAAAGGCCGACCGACAAAAAGGGATAGGACTCAAATTATTCGCTTCAAGCAAAATGAAGAATGAGCAAGACAACCAAAATGGTTGTTAGGCAAAAAAGTATCAAATTATTTATACTCAGTACCAACATGGGCACTGTCACATTAAAACCTTTCCAGCGTATCATCGCGATAGATAATGGACCTAACATCTCAGCGATCGAAAAGCAGTCTAGATCGAGAAATACAACATATATTAAAGGGAAATAATGGAGCATAATCGAGAAGTAGTGGTAGTTTCAGGCGTAAGAACAGCGATCGGAGATTACGGCGGGTCTCTAAAAGACATAGCACCAACGGACTTGGCATCGAAGTGCATCGAGGAAGCGCTAACAAGAGCTAACACTGATTCTAAAGATGTAGGTCACGTCGTGTTTGGAAACGTGATACATACAGAGCCTAAAGATATGTACTTTGCTAGAGTGGCCAGTATGAATGGAGGCATACCCAAAGAAGTGCCAGCACTAACTGTAAATAGGCTCTGCGGCACGGGCTTGCAAGCAATCATAACGGCTGCACAAATGGTCAAACTAGGAGATGCGAAAATCACTGTGGCTGGAGGGGGCGAGTCGATGAGTCGTTCCAACTATTGGTTACCTTCCGCCAGATGGGGTGCAAAAATGGGGGATCAAGCCATCGTTGATTCGATGGTCGGAGCACTCTCAGACCCTTTCGAAGGAATGCACATGGGAGTCACCGCAGAAAATGTCGCGTCCGAGTATGAATTGAGTCGTGAAACACAAGATAAATTTGCTTTGGAGTCACACCAAAGAGCGGCTAAAGCGATTGAAAATGGTGTCTTTAGGGAACAAATTCTTCCCGTTGAGGTTAAACATGGCCGGAGTACGCGAATGTTTGATACGGATGAGCACGTAAGAGCCGATGTCTCCATGGAAAGCTTGAGCAAGCTACGGGCCGTGTTTAAAAAAGAAGGGACGGTAACCGCGGGTAACGCCTCAGGAATCAACGATGGCGCGGCAGCCCTTGTACTCATGGATAAAGAAGAGGCCGCGCGTCGCGGAGTCAAGCCCCTTGCCCAATTAGTTAGCTATGGACATGCCGGGGTTGATCCCAGAGTTATGGGTCTGGGCCCTATTCCCGCTGTCAAATCAGCACTAGAACGGGCAAATCTGAACATCAATGATATCGACATTATTGAATCCAATGAGGCTTTCGCCGCACAAGCATGTGCTGTTTCACAAAGTCTTAACTTTGACCCCAAAAAAACTAATCCAAATGGGGGGGCTGTTGCCCTTGGGCATCCGGTTGGAGCCACTGGTGCGATCATAACTATCAAAGCACTTTACGAGCTAAATCGAATAAAAGGGCGACACGCACTTGTCACAATGTGCATTGGTGGTGGTCAGGGAATAGCAGCGATATTCAAAAGCGTATAAAAAACTGTTTTAACTAATTTGAAGATACATTTTGAATAACCTAAAATCTTGCACTTCTTAAGGGTAAAAAATTTTTATTTCTTCATAATACAGAATCCTAAAGTCAACCGAATTATATAGCTGCCCGCTTTTTAGGCGGGTGGTATAGTTGGACTAGGGTTTATTAATCCAAACTATTCAAAAATCTCTTTTAACTATATGCCCAGACTTTGCAACTCAGAAACCTGGAAAAATTTGGAAGAACACGCCAGAGACCCAGAGCTTGAGCCTATTGAATTACTTTTCAAAAAAAACCCAAATCGTAGTGAACAATTCCACCTTAAATTAGGAGGCCTATACCTAGATTACTCTCGAAATCAAATAGATGATAAAGCGCTGAATTTACTCCTAAAACTAGGTGAGAAAGCGCATTTAAAAGAGCAAATAACGGCAATGTTTGACGGTAAAAAAATAAACGTTACAGAAAATAAGGCCGCTCTGCATACTGCTCTTCGACACAACAAAAATCGGCTTAGTGATAACTCACTTTCTAAAGAGCGAGAACTAATTCAAAAAACTCTTGAAAAAATGCAACTTTTTTGTCACGAGTTTCGATCTGAAAAAATTCTTGGTGCCACTGGAAAAGTAATTAATACCGTCATTAATATTGGAATTGGCGGGTCAGATCTAGGTCCCAAATTAGTTTACTCCACGCTTAAAAAAAATAATGACCCTCAAGTGCTATTCGCGTCTAATCTTGACATATCGGATCTGGATCCAAAACTCCAAGAGGTTGACCCTGAAAAAACTCTCTTTATCCTGGCATCGAAGACTTTCACGACAGCTGAAACAGTTACAAATGCAAACGTCGCAGTGGACTGGTTATGTGAAAAGTTAAACATAAATAAGACAAAGGCACTCCGTCATCATTTCTTAGCGACTACTGCCAATCCAGGCATTGCTAAAGAATTCGGCATTGAGTCTGGTAATATTTTCGAATTTTGGGACTGGGTCGGCGGAAGATACTCACTTTGGTCTGCAGTCGGGCTACCGATTGCGATGGGCTTAGGTTATGAGGAATTTGAAGCTCTATTGGAGGGAGCCGAGGAAATGGACCTCCATTTTGAGAACGAGCCAAGTATTACGAATATGCCGATTATGTTGGCACTAGTCGGAATTTGGCACACAACCTTCAAAGACCACGCATCGCACGCAATCTTGCCATATTACGAGCGTCTTTCCCTATTGCCGGACTATCTCCAACAACTTGAGATGGAAAGCAATGGCAAAATGGTTGATAGATCAGAGACTGCCATCAGCTACCAAACTGCACCAATCATTTGGGGGTCTTGTGGGACCGATTTTCAGCACAGCTTCGCTCAACACTTACATCAAAGTCCCACCGTAACGCCTTGTGACATCATTGCAATTATAAAAGATAATAAAGATCAAAAAGTCCCTAAATCATTATTGGCTAATTGCCTCGCTCAAATGGAAGCTTTGGCGTTTGGAAGTCAGATTCGAGAAAGAAGTGAAAAAGAAATGAAAGCGTCACGTATTGCCGAAGGCAATCGTCCTTCAAACCTCATAATGATAGATAGGTTAGACGCAAAAACATTGGGTAGCCTGTTAGCCTTGTACGAGCACAAAGTATTCGTGCAGGGTGTTATTTGGAATATAAATTCATTTGATCAATGGGGCGTTGAGCTTGGAAAATCATTAGCGAACTCTATAGAGAATGATCTAGAAGACACCAGTAATTCGAGCAAAGTGGTCGGGTCGACCAAAAACATCATTGACCGAATAAAGATGGTCGATAACAGGTCTAGTCGACAATAAAGTGCTCTCGGTAGTGTTTGAGTTCTTCGATTGACTCGTAAACATCCGCTAAAGCTTCGTGTTTTCCGTGCTTGATTAAGCCTTTTGTTACTTCTGGCCGCCAACGCTTTGCGAGCTCTTTTAAAGTCGAAACATCAAGATTTCTATAATGAAAATAAGATTCTAATTTTGGCATCCATTTAGCCATGAATCGGCGATCTTGGCAGATGCTATTTCCACACATTGGAGAGGTGCTGGTCGGAACAAATTTACTTAAGTATTTAAGTGCAAATTCTTCTACGTCACTCACATCATGGCTGGCATTTTTAACCCGCTCAATCAAACCGCTCTTACCATGAGTTCGCGTATTCCAATCGTCCATTTGGTCAAGAATGTTATCCGACTGATGGATCACCCATACAGCACCATCATCCAATTGGTTTAGGTTGGAGTCGGTGACAACGATCGCAAGCTCAATAATGTGGTCACGATCAGGGGCTAGCCCGGTCATCTCCATATCGAGCCAAATCAAATTTTCAGTACTTTGAGGCATAATTAATGATTATAACGATCAAAAATATAAAGTTCTTACATATAATTAATTAAAATTAATAATCACCACATCTTAAATAATCGATATCAAAATATGATGAGCAATTCCTTCTCTTACATTTTTCTATTTTTTGTACTAACGTCAGCAGCAATCCGTGTTTGGCTATCTTTGCGTCAGATCCGTTCAGTCAGATCTAACCGAAATGAGGTCCCAACGGCCTTTTCAAAAGATATCTCTCTGGAATCCCATCAAAAGGCTGCTAGTTACACAGAGGCGAAAATGCGACTGTCGAATATTTCCACCGCCACCGACACAACGCTCCTTTTAATTCTTACTTTTGGCGGCTTACTAAATGGGTTTCATCATTTAGCCTCTTCGTTATCAAGTCACCCTATCATCTCAGGTTTAGTCTTCTTTGGCCTCATTGGTTTATTTTTATCTCTCGTTCAGTTACCCGCAGATTTATATAAAACATTCGTACTCGAAGAGAAGTTTGGATTCAATAAGATGTCAGTGGGATTGTTTTTTAAAGATTTTCTGATCGGTCTCTTAGTGGCCAGCATCATTGGATCTATATTTATAGCGGGCCTTTTATGGGTTATGGAAATGGCGGGGGTGAATTGGTGGTGGTATGCCTGGGCTCTTGCAATGTCTTTTTGGTTTTTCATTCAATACTTGTCGCCGACATTGCTTGCACCCATATTCAATAAATTTTCACCTCTCGACAATGAAAGTCTTAAAGACCGCATAGAAAACCTTCTCAAGAAATGTGGATTTCAATCTGGAGGCTTATTCGTTATGGACGGTAGTCGGCGGAGTAGCCACGGGAATGCGTACTTCACGGGCTTCGGAAAATCCAAGAGAATCGTCTTCTTCGATACACTCATAAACAAGCATAGCGCAGATGAAATTGAAGCTGTTCTAGCGCATGAATTAGGCCATTTTAAAATGAAGCATGTGTTCAAATTAACGTGCTTTTTAGTTTTAGTCAGTTTGATATTTTTTGCGTTACTTGGAGCCCTACAACAATCTCCGTATATTCATGAGGCACTTAATCTTGATGCATTCGGATCATCTTACTTACTACTCGCAGGTTTTTATTTCGGTCTACCCCCTTTCTTATTTCTATTCAGGCCGCTGTTCTCAGCGTACCTGAGAAAAAATGAATTTGAAGCGGACGCTTACGCTGCGCAACAGGCGCCTGCAAAAGATTTAATAAGAGCGCTCATAAAACTTTACAAGGACAACTCGTCGACCCTCACTCCTGACAAATGGTACTCAGCGTTTTATGATTCACACCCTTCTGCCTCAGCACGAATTTCAAAGCTTGAAGTCTCGATAAACTAGCCTTTAATTATTACACTCCATATGAACAAAATCACTGAAAACCTAGTAAGACAAAAATGCAAACCTTGTGAAGGTGGCGTCGATCCAATTCCAGAAACACAAGTGACATTAATGCTTAATGGCCTTGAGGGTTGGACTCATGTCGACGCTCAGATCACGAAAACGTATAAGTTTAAAGATCACCATCAGACACTAGCCTTTGTAAATGCCGTCGCTTGGGTCTCTCACCGAGAAGACCACCACCCTGACGTTGCAATTGGGTATAACACTGCCACTGTCACTTATACGACACATGCAATTAGCGGACTGAGTGAAAATGATTTCATTTGTGCAGCAAAGCTGGATCATTTGTTTGACTTATAAAGATTTACTTTTTCTACGACTTTTGTCTATCGAGACGACATAAAGTTGAAATCCAACTTACCGAGCACCAGGGGTACAATCGTTTCAGCCCACGGCAGGCACTACTCGGTCCGACTAGCCGACGGATCGAGCATTTTGGGTTATCCGAGGGGAAAAGCGACAAAATATGCCTGTGGAGACGAATGCTTCGTAAATGTCAAAGGGTCGGAAGGACGGATCGAAAGCATTGAAGAGCGGTCATCCATTTTCTATAGGTCCGACACATATAAACAAAAATTGATCGCGGCTAACGTCACCATGCTGATTATGGTTGTCGCAACTGACCTCCCAACCAACTATTCCTTAACGACTCGGTGCCTGGTTGCCGCTGAAGAGCAAGGTATCAAATCGAAAATTCTTGTTAACAAATCAGATTTGGGAATAACATCCTCCTCAATAGAGTTTATTAGCCATTTCGCCAGCTTAGGCTATGACCCCGTTACTGTTTCCGCAATTAGTGACACAAAACTGATAACTGAAATTATAAAGAATGAGAGAATAGTCCTTATCGGCCAATCAGGTGTTGGGAAATCGACCATCGTTAACAACATAATAAGCGATGCAGACGCCAGAACTGCCACCATCTCGACAAAACTTCATTCCGGCCGACACACAACTACTCATGCCCAACTCTACCAATTAAACACTAGCACTTCGCTAATTGATTGCCCTGGACTGCAATCGTTTGGCCTAAATCATATTGATCAAAAACACTTAGCTAACTACTTTATTGATTTTCGTGCCTTCCTAAATGACTGCCAATTTGCGAATTGCTCGCACACAGTCGAACCCAATTGTCAGGTGATCAATGCTGTCCAAGATAAATTAATCTCTCTGTCTCGGTGGGAGCAGTATAAAAAAATATTATCTGAAATCAGCAGTTAAGGGAGATATTAATCCGTCCTGATTAAGCTAACGCATCTATGATAAAAATAATAACCGTCCATAATAAAAAAGCTCTTAACAGCAAGCCGGTCACACGCGGGATAATAGCTCTCGTCATCGGATAACCTGGAGCCCCGAATTCAGATCGGAACGCACCATCAGAATTTTTTTCACTGCCGTGAAGAATATTAAGTGCGCCTCCACTGGATGCCAAAAGACTACTCCATGGCCCTGCTCCTGACCTCGCCCCCTGCTCACGCCAACATCTAAGTGATGTTTCAAAATCACCTACAAATGCGTAACCTAAGCTAAGAAATTTATGAGGGAGCCACAACAAAATCACATAGGATTTGATGAACAATCTCGCTGAATGAATCGAACTTAGTGAGTTGCTTCTGACTATCGCATCAAAAACTAACGACACAATAAAAAATAATATCGCACCAGATAACCCGGGGGTTAAGGAGTACCAAAAAATTAGTCCAAAAATACGAGATGCGGTCCGAGTTAACAACTCAGCAACTTCAATCGGTAACTGCGCACTTTGCATTTTATCTAAGGTCTCAGCTTTAGATATCACCCGTTTTACATCATGAATATTGAACATGATCGCTAGAGCGAAAATATTTAATATAAACACTAACGGTAGGCTATTTTGAAAGATCAAATAAATCACTATCCAAACCATTATGAATAGACCAGACCACAAAGTACTTATAAATAAAAATGGCTTCCATTGGGCTCCCGAAATAAAATCTGAAGATACGAATTGGTCGAATAATTTAATGTTCAATTCATTGAATTTATTTAACTGCCCTGAGAAGACCCAGCCAACAATTACTGAAATGATGATTACAAACGATTCCATTCAACTGGTCCCTCTATAGGCAAAACTTATCTATGAACATCTGCTCTAATTTATGACAGTATTTGAACTTAAGTATACATTTGTTGATGCTTTAATGAATAAATTGAAGCATCGTCAAGTTTAGTAATAGGAACGTTGCCAATGGAAACCAAACTACGGAGTAGAATGACATGCACGCGAACGACTATGCGCACCTCAATATCACCCAAAAAGAAAATGTTACCGTTATTGCAATTGATCGGCCAGACAAAAGAAATGCTCTATCCCCTGATGTTCTCAAGGAACTTACAAAGGCGTTCACCACGATACCGTCCGACCATCAAACGCGTGTAATAGTCCTGACTGGTGGAGAAAAGTATTTTTCTGCAGGTTTCGATCTAAATGAAATAAGAAAACTCGAGAAACGTAATAACGAGAACTATACCGCTTTATTTCACGAAACGTACCGTTCCATTCTTTTCTGTCCCTTACCAGTGGTCTGCGCGGTGGGAGGCCCTGCAATCGCTGGCGGGTTCGACCTGACAATGATGTGCGACTTTCGTTACGCATCTGAAAGGGCAAAATTCGGTCAACGAGAAATAGCGCTGTCGCTCACGCCAATACTTGACCCTCTGTGGAGAATCATTGGTCTCGGTCGCGCTAAAGAGTTAACTCTTACGGGCCGTATTTACGGCGCTCAGGAAGCCAAGTCAATTGGTTTTATTAACGAAGTCTACGCAAATGGTGAGCTACTTGATAACGTGTTGACAGTTGCAAAAAATATGGCAATGTTTGATAGACAGTGTCTAATCGAAACCAAACAACTATCCAATCAATTACTTGATCAAGGTCTTGAAGGGAGCATGCGCATTCAAGAATGGTTATTCAGAAGCTATATCGGATCAGAAGAGAACCACGAACGAATTGATTCGCTTTTAGAAACACTAAAAAATAAATAAAATCCAGTATCAATTTTGAGTAAACATGTGATGCTTAAGACTTTAATAAATAAAGTTAGGTTGTCTTTAACGACATTTCTGATACTTTTTATTTCTTTCCTTTTTGGGGGGTTGTTATATCTAAATGCAGCAACTGACCCAATTAAGGTTGGACCAAGACCCATAGCCCCAAGAGGGTCATTGACTGAAGAAGAATTATCGACAATATCTATTTTTGAACGGTCAAAAGAATCAGTCGTCTTCATCAGCACGAAACAACGTGTAAGAGACTATTGGACGAGAAATGTATTCTCTGTTCCAAGTGGTACCGGCTCTGGACTAATATGGGACGAACAAGGACACATCATCACTAATTATCATGTCATCAACGGTAGTAGCGAGGCTACTGTCCGGTTGGAGGATGGGCGAGACTACAAGGCATCACTGATCGGAGTTAGCCCCTCCCACGACCTTGCCGTTTTAAAAATATCGATAGCAACACAGCGCCCCCTTCCCATACCAATTGGAGAAAGTGACAATTTGAAGGTTGGACAGAAAGTCTATGCAATTGGTAACCCATTCGGGCTAGATTGGACATTAACGCTCGGTGTTGTATCAGCCCTTGATAGGAGCTTAAATAACGAGGGAGGTCAAAACATTGAGCATTTAATTCAAACAGATGCGGCAATCAATCCGGGAAGTTCAGGTGGGCCACTGTTGGACTCAGCAGGTCGTCTCATCGGCATTAATACTGCCATATATAGTCCATCAGGAGTTTCTGCTGGAATAGGCTTCGCGGTACCCGTAGACACAATAAATCGAGTAGTCCCTCAACTCATACAGCATAAAAAATATACATTACCCAATATTGGCATTCACCTTGATCCGGCAATAAATAGACGAATTACTCGTACAATGGGTATTCAGGGAATTGCAATCTTGAACGTATTCCCTGGGTCATCCGCTGCACACGTTGGTCTTCAGCCTGCCAGGTTGAGAAATGACGGCGTCATTGTCCCGGGTGATATTATTACTAAAATCAATGGCGTTCCGGTAACCTCCGCTAGGAAATATTATAGTTTGATGGATAACTTCAAAGATGGTGATGACATTACTATATCGGTCCATCGCCATGGAGAAACTTTAAACTTCATTGTGAGTGTCGCGACAGACTGAGCCACCGGAAAAACTATCAATCTCTGTCATTTGCCACATTTACAATAATCGTATTCATCGTCTCAGCCAATACTTTTGGAAT
>ERZ1048068.1969-NODE-1969-length-15056-cov-203.048797_pt1 | contig 15056 bp, 10 predicted proteins | sample MGYA00383098_ERZ1048068 | MGnify/ENA primary metagenome ERZ1048068 (study PRJEB29581, sample SAMEA5548368) | metagenome | biome: marine; feature: coastal; material: water | depth 1 m | study: Short-term variability in the microbial, nano- and picoplankton... | reverse complement strand
CCAATAACACCCGCGATATTTGGCCCCATAGCATGCATGAGTAGGTGGTTTTGAGAGTTGTATTCAAGACCTACTTTATTAACAACTCTTGCAGCCATTGGGACTGCTGAAACACCAGCTGCTCCAATAAGAGGGTTGATTTTATCTTTACTCAACAGATTCATAACTTTTGCAACAATAACACCAGAGGCAGTACCTATTGCAAATGCAATCATTCCAAGAATTAGTATCCCTAGAGTTTCAGGGGTAAGGAATTTATCAGCAGCTAATTTAGAACCTACAGCCAGGCCAAGAAAAATAGTAACTATATTTATTAATGAGTTTTGAGCTACATCGCTTAGACGGTCGACAACCAATGATTCCTTCATAAGGTTTCCTAAACAGAGCATGCCAAGAAGTGGTGTTGCACTTGGTAGCAAAAGCCCGACAAGCAACAATAACACTATAGGGAAAACTATTTTCTCAGATTGAGATACATCTCTTAATTGAACCATTGATATTTGTCTTTCTTTTTCAGTTGTTAATGCTTTCATTATTGGTGGTTGTATAAGTGGGACAAGCGCCATATATGAATAAGCAGCAACAGCTATAGCTCCAAGCAGTTCTGGCGCTAATATAGATGAAACATAAATGGCAGTTGGCCCATCAGCACCTCCAATAATTCCAGTTGCCGCTGCCTGTTTTAAAGTAAATTCAATCACACCAAAATAATCTAAAGCTAGAGCTCCCATTACCGTAGCAAAAATACCAAACTGAGCTGCTGCACCAAGAATAAGTGTTTTTGGGTTTGCTAAAAGTGGACCAAAGTCGGTCATAGCACCAACACCCATAAATATTAGTAAAGGCGCAATTCCTGTTCCAATTGAAACTTCATAAAATGTATAAAGAATACCGGGTTTATATCCCAAATTTTGAGCTTCGTTATTTATGGCAATCAGATCGGTATAAGAGACATCTTTTAATGTCATCACAAGATCATCATTTATGGTAAAAAATTTTTCAAGCACCACTAATACATGGCTGGAATTATTAGAATAAATTAATTTCTCAATAGGGCTTAACGCAAGACCAATTTCTGGAATATTAGTAAGAATTGCTCCAAACCCAATAGGAAGCAGTAGTAGTGGTTCAAATTTCTTGTTTATAGCTAGATACAATAAAAGAAGCCCTACAACAATCATTATTGATTGATTAAGTGTCAAACTAAAAATACCTAATGTACTTATAAAATCAAAAAAACTCATTACTAAACTACCTCGAATAAGGGGTCACCAACATTTACTTTGTCACCATTACTAACAAATATATTAATGATTTCTCCTGCGTGTGGTGTTTTTATTGTTGTTTCCATTTTCATAGCTTCAAGAACAATTATTGTATCGTCCTCGACAACACAATCACCTTTATTCTTAATGATTGAAAATATATTCCCACTCAGCGGTGCTCTAATAATCTCACCATTTTCTTTTCGATCTATAGGGGCATCAGTACTCTTTTTGAGATCATGACTTTGATTTAATATCTCAGGCTCATCAGCCTTAGAGTACTTAACTACATAGTCCTTTCCATCTATAGATACATTATAAAAATCACCTTCTTTGGCAACAAAATCCAATGGTGGTTTTTCAAAATAATCGGCATTCTTAATATTTTCAAAAAACTTAATACCAACCTCTGGAAAGAGGGCATATGTTAAAACGTTTTCATCAGTCTTATTGATTGAAATTTTCTTTTCGTTAATTATTTTTTCAAATGTTGTTCTGGTTTCATCAAATTCATTATTACCTAAAAGATCTGCGGGTCTGCAAGTTACAGCTGGACTGCCTTCAAGAATATTTTTTTGAAGATGGGTATCTACTGGGGCTGGAGTTGATCCATACTCTCCTTTTAGGAGAGCAGCAGTTTCTTTTGTAATTGTTTTGTATCTTTCTCCGCTAAGAATATTTATAACCGCTTGAGTTCCTACAATCTGTGATGTTGGAGTTACCAATGGTATGAAGCCTAGATCAGATCTGACTTTAGGTATTTCATCTATCACCTCATCAAACTTATCAATTGCATTCTGTTCTCTTAATTGATTTTCAAGATTTGTTAGCATACCACCAGGCACTTGGGATGAAATGATTCGAGCATCAACACCTCTAAGAGAACCCTCAAATTCTGAATATTTTTTTCTTATTTTTCTAAAATGTGTAGCTATTGGAACCAAGCTGTCTAGATCAATATTTGTATCAAATTGCGTCCCTTGAAGAATGCCTACAAGTGTTTCTGTTGCAGAGTGACCGTAAGTCATACTCATTGACGATATAGATGTATCAACATTATCTAAACCAGCCTCGATACATTTAATCGCAGTTGTTGTAGACATTCCAGTTGTTGCATGACTATGAAGATGAAGCGGAATATCAATTTCCTCTTTCAGCTTGGATACTAGATCAAATCCAACATATGGATCTAATAGACCAGCCATATCTTTTATTGCGATTGAATGACAGCCAAAGTCCTGAAGCCGATGTGATAGATCAACCCATGTTTGAAGATTATGAACTGGACTTGTTGTATAGGATATTGTTCCTTGCGCATGCCCATCAAAGTCAATAACAGCCTTTAGTGCTGTTTCCATATTTCTAGGATCGTTTAATGCATCAAATACTCTAAATACATCCACACCATTTAATTTAGCTTTTTCAACAAATTTATACACAACATCATCTGCATAATGCTTGTAGCCTAATAAATTCTGGCCTCGTAATAGCATTTGCTGTGGCGTATTAGGCATATTAGATTTTATTTTTCTTATTCTCTCCCATGGATCTTCTCCTAAATATCTAATACATGAATCAAAAATTGCTCCACCCCATGATTCGACAGACCAATAACCAACTTGATCTATTTCATAAAGAATCTTTTCCATATCTTCATATCTTAATCTTGTTGCAAGCAAAGACTGATGAGCATCTCTTAATACAACATCAGTAATACCAATTTTTTTTGAAATCATAATTTAAACTCTCTTATTGATTTGATTGATTATCCTCATATGATCATCAGAAATATTTGGAGATTCTGAGTTCTTATCTTGATTAGATTTCACATTAGGTAAATCTCTAAATATTAGAGACGAAAGGTTGATTAATAAAATTAGCAATCCAAGAAAAGTAAAAACAGTCATCATGCCTGTGAGCATGAGGTCTAAACCTTGTTCTATGACTAAGAAAAACTCCATATTAGGGAATGATTGTAAAAACAAAATAATTATACAACAAATGAATGCTATATATATGAAAATATTATACAATAATACATATTTTAACTCATATATGTAAATAATTTACATTATATTAATGAGAGTAAGTTTATGAAAATTGCTATAAATGGTTTTGGAAGAATTGGAAAAAATATTGCTAGGCACTTAATTGCTAATAATTATTTATCTGCCCATGGCGGTGATCTTGAACTGGTTGCAATAAATGATCTTGGAAATATAGAATCTAATGCTCATCTTCTGAAATTTGACTCTCTTCATGGGCAAATACCTAATAATATTTCTTCAGATTCTAATGAAATTCTTGTTGATGATTCATCTATTAAATATTTCTCTGAAAGAGATCCATTGAATTTGCCATGGTCTGATTTGGATATAGACATAGTATTTGAATGTACTGGTATTTTTACTGATAGAGATAGCGCTCACAAACATTTAGATGCAGGGGCTCAAAAGGTTCTTATTTCAGCGCCTGCTCAGGATCCTGATAAAACAATTGTATTCGGAGTCAATCATGAAACTCTTTCGCGCGATGATAGGATTATATCTAATGCCTCATGTACGACTAATTGCCTAGCTCCTTTAGCTAAAGTTATTAATGATAACTTCACTTTAAAAAGTGGTTTAATTAATACTGTTCACGCAAGTACGAATGATCAAAGTCTATTGGATGTTGCTCACTCTGATTTATACAGAGCAAGGGCTGCATCAGCATCAATAATCCCGTCAAAAACAGGCGCAGCAAAAGCTATAGGATTAGTTATTCCTGAGCTTGAAGGCAAGCTTAATGGAATGGCAACTAGAGTCCCTGTTTTAAATGTTTCTTTGTTAGATATGACTTTTGAGACTGAAAAAAAATTCTCTAAACAAGAATTAATCGATTCAATTATTTTGGCATCAAGCTCAAGTATGAAAGGTGTGTTATCTATTTGTGATTTACCTTTGGTTAGCTCAGATTTTAATCAAAATGATTCATCCTCTATATTTGATCTCAATCATATCTACCAAATTGGGAATCAAACCAAAATATTAGCCTGGTATGATAATGAGTGGGGATTTTCCAAAAGAATGCTTGAAATGAGCTTATATATTAAAAATCTCTCAGAGATTTCTTTAAAAGAAATTGCATAAAGCTAAAAACATCTTCATTGGTACTGCTTTATGTATTAATATGCTTACGTTATGAACTTCACGCGAACTAAAATCATTTGCACTATAGGGCCAGCCACTCAGGACATTGGCTCACTCAGACTTTTAAATAAAAATGGTATGAACGTTGCTAGGATTAATATGTCCCATGCAACACATAAGTCTGCTAAGGCCGTTATAGATAAGATTCATAAAATTAATAACGATCCCAAATTTAATTATGGAAAAATAGGAATTCTTTTAGATACCCAGGGTCCTGAAATTAGAACTGGAGATACAGAACTAACAATGGATTTAAAAGTTGGTGATGAGGTTACATTAACTGTTAGAGATCAGGTCGATGTTGAAACCTCCTCAATAAAAATTAATTACAAAGATCTAATTCAGAGCGTAAGTGAAGGCTCAAAGATAACTGTTGATAATGGTTTAATTAATTTTAAAGTACTATCTAAAGATGAGGAGACACTGCTTTGCAAGGTTTTAGATGGCGGAAAGCTTGGATCAAAAAGGCATGTAAATCTTCCCGGTGTAAGAGTTAATCTCCCATCAATAACATCCAAAGACCTTGATGATATAGAGTTTGGAATGAAGAATAATGTTGATTTTATAGCCCTATCTTTTGTAAGAGATAGCGAGGATTTAGATAAGCTTCAAAAAATCCTAGATTCAAAAAAATCCAAGGCAAAGATAATTTCAAAGATTGAAAATCAAGAAGGCTTGGATAATATTCATCAAATAAGTGAGGCTTCTTGGGGTGTCATGGTTGCTAGGGGAGACCTAGGTATTGAAACAAGCTTAACGGATCTTCCCAATATTCAAAGAAGAATAATGCATGCGTGTGCAAAATGGGGAAGACGATCAATCGTAGCCACTCATTTGCTTGAATCAATGATCGAGAACCCAACGCCAACTAGAGCTGAGGTAACGGATATTGCAAATGCTATATATGAAGGCGCTGATGCAATAATGCTTTCTGGTGAAACAAGCGTTGGAAAGTATCCTGTAGAGTGTGTAAAGTTTTTAAAATCTATCGCTTTAAAAACTGAAAAGTTTAAGACTTTGGAATATGAAAAGAGCTTTTCACCAAATTCAGATTGGCAGCACATTGGCTTGGCAGCAAAGAATTTGGCTGAGTCCATAAAAGCTGATGGGATTATTGCAATAACAAGAACTGGTAAAACCGCACAGTATATTTCAAACTCTAAGCCAAATGGGATACCGATCTTTACCTTTACAGGAAACAAAAAAACTTTAAGTCAGTTAACTCTTGTTGGGTCTACAGAATCCTTTTACTTAACTAATCTATCCAATCATGAGAAAACTTTAGAAAATGTTTCTAAAATTTTAAAAAAATACTATGGCCGCGAAGGCTTGAAGTTTATTATGGTTTCGAGCATTTTCTCTGAAGAACACTCTGAAGCTATCCAGATTATAAATATATAATGTTTGATACTTTTCTTGAAAGCACAATATTGATGTTTGTTGCTATAGATCCAATTTCATTGGTTCCAATTTTTGCTGGTTTAACAACTGGGTTAACAAAGGAACAGGTAAGAGCAATATATATAAGAGCATCCGCAGTTTCACTTATGGTTTTGTCATCATTTTGGTTATTTGGTAATACAATTCTTGATGTCATGAATATCAGCATGGATTCTTTTAGAATTATTGGTGGATTATTTTTGATAGTGATAGCCTTCCAAATGGTTTTTGAACAAAGGCAAGTTAGAAGACAAAATACTGCTGATACAGCGATTGATGATGAAACAATTAAATCCATAGCCATTTTCCCTCTTTCCATACCCTTAATAGCTGGGCCTGGAGCAATGGCAACCAGTCTTTTATTATCAAAAGAATCGTATGCTAATTTAACTGATGCAGCTGTATCTTATTTACCTATTTTAGTTGTTATTTTTATAGCAACTCTTGCTATGTGGCTTTCATCAAAATTAGCCTCAAAACTAGGACCAACTATAATTACAGTTGTTCAAAAAATATTCGGTTTACTTCTTGGCGCTCTTGCAATTGAATTTGTTATAGAGGGAATTAGAAACTCTTTTAATTTAGTTTAAAAATGCATAAAAATTCACTTTATATATATTCTCTTTTATCAAAAGCTATAAAAAATAAAGGCTTTGCGTCATTTATTGTAAGTGGAGGTTCTAGTCCAATTGATATTTTCCAAGATCTTAACGGCTCAGATCTTGATTGGGCCAATATAGAAGTCAGTTTGGTTGATGATAGGTCTGTTGATATGCATCATGATGACTCTAATGAAAAATTATTAAATGAAAAATTATTAGTAAATAATGCATCTAAGGCATCTTTTGTATCACTAAAGTTAGAACCATCTAGAGTTTATAAAATAAAACAACCATACGACATAATGTTATTAGGGATGGGGGAGGATGCTCATTTTGCATCATTATTTCCTTCTATGGTTAATTCAAATATTGAATATTTTAAAATTGATTCCAAGCCTGAAATAATTTATACACAGCCAATGGGAAATCCTCTGCATGAGCGCATTAGCATGAATTTAGCTATGATTTTAAATTCGAAAAGTATTATTTTATTAGTTTCAAATTCTAAAAAGTCTGATTTAGTAACAGAGGCACGCACTAATAAAGATCTACCTTTATATTATTTATTAAATCAAAAATTAGTTGATGTTGAAATTTTAAAAACTTATTAAACTCTTGTTTTTTCTATATTTTTTATTACTTCATCTTTTCTATCGTCAAACCTTTTTCCAAATCTTGCCTGAACTGTAGCAGATAAAATATCAATAATTGCTAAATGAGCAAGTCTTGAAGTCATTGGAATATGAAGATTATTCTCAAGATGTGTGTGAATATGAAGGACAACATCTGATAGCCTTGCTAGAGGTGAATTTTCTGAGGTAAGAGCAATTGTTTTTACCCCATTCTTTTTTGCAACTTTAGCAGTTTCAACAATTTCAGTTGTTCTTCCGGTAAAAGAAATAAGTACCAATAGGTCTCCTTCCTTCATCATTGATGCAATCATCCTTTGATTGATATAGTCAGTATGAGCAACCACAGGTACACCAAATCTAAAAAATTTATGTTGAGCATCTAGTGCAACTGGACCTGATCCACCCAATCCAAAAAAAGTAATGCTTTGAGCTGAAGCAAGAAAGTCAGTAGCCTTATCAATTGCCTCAGGATTTAAGTTTTGCCCAACATTTACAATTGTAGATTGGATGTCAGCCATTACTCTTTTAACAACTTCTGGGGTATCTTTGTCTACATTGAACCTATCTAACAAATCATTAGTATTTGTTATTTCTTGGGCAATCTGTATCTTAAAAGCAGGATAACCATCAAATCCAAGTTTTTTACAAAATCTGTTAACAGTTGGCAGGCTTACTCCAGCATCGCTGGCAAGGGAGGTGATGGATTGATTGATAACTTTAGTCGGGTTATTTAATACAGATAAAGCAATCCACTTCTCTGACTTGCTGAGCTTAATCTCGCCATTTACTAGGTTATCTAAAATCATGTCATTCATTATAGCTATATGTAATTTATTTACAATATTCAACTTATAATGTGATTAATGTATATTTTTAACATCATCTAAAGTAAAATAAGATACTAAATTTTTAAGAGGTAACAAGATTTGTCTAAAGACTTAGATCCAATTGAAACAAACGAATGGTTGGAAGCAATCAATAGCGTTATAAAAGAAGAGGGTATAGAAAGAGCCTCTTTTATAATGACTAAATTAGCAAAAAAATTAAATGAAGAAGGCGCAATACCTTCTTATAATTTAACAACTCCTTTTAGAAATTCTATACCTGCAAAAGATGAAGCTGCTATGCCAGGTGACTTATTTATGGAAAGAAAAATAAGATCCCTAATTAGGTGGAATGCTCTCGCTATTGTTCTAAGAGCCAATAAGAATGATGATGATTTGGGTGGCCACATCTCTACATTTTCTTCTGCAGCTACTTTATATGATGTTGGGTTTAATTATTTTTTTAAAGGATCAGAAGGTCAGTTAGAAGATCTGATCTACTATCAGGGTCATTCTTCACCTGGTATTTATGCAAGAAGTTTCTTAGAGGGTTATCTTAACGAAGAAGACTTAGATAACTTTAGACGCGAAGTAAAAAAACCTGGATTATCATCATACCCTCATCCATGGCTGATGCCTGAGTATTGGCAATTCCCAACTGTATCAATGGGTCTTGGGCCAATAATGGGAATATACCAAGCTCATATTATGAGATATATGTCTGCAAGAGGTCTTGTACCTAGGGATGATAGAAAAGTTTGGGTATTTTGTGGTGATGGAGAAATGGATGAACCAGAATCTAAAGGAGCCATAGCGCTTGCAGGAAGAGAGGAATTAGAAAACCTAATTTTTGTTATCAATTGCAACCTTCAAAGACTTGATGGTCCGGTAAGAGGAAATGGAAAAATTATACAAGAACTAGAGGGTTCATTTAGAGGTGCTGGTTGGAATGTTATAAAAGTTGTTTGGGGTCGAAAATGGGACCCTATTATGGCTAAAGACAAAGAAGGCAAACTTCAAGACATAATGGATGCTGTTCTTGACGGTGAGCTTCAAAACTTCAAAGCAAAAGGTGGAGCCTATACTAGAGAAAACTTTTTTGCTAAAGATCCAAGTGTTCTTGAAATTGTTGAAGATTTAACTGATGAAGATATATATAAGTTAAATAGAGGTGGTCATGATCCATATAAAGTATATGCGGCATACCATAAAGCAGTTCATTCAAAAGGAGCTCCAACTGTCATTTTAGCTCTTACAACTAAGGGTTATGGTGTTGGTTCGAGAGAGGCTGACAATACCACTCATCAAGTTAAAAAGCTTTCAATGGAAAACATTAAATCCTTTCGAGATAAATTTAGTATACCAGTTTCTGATGATGAAATTGAATCAATACCATATGTTAGGCCCGCTGAAGACTCACCTGAAATACAGTACTTGAAAAAAACACGTGAGGGCCTTGGTGGACCAATACCAAGAAGAAGAAAAACTTCAGAAGTTTTATCACCACCAAATGATTCAGCTTTTATTAAGCTATATGAAGGAACTGGCGAAAGAAAAATTTCAACTACCATGGCGACGGTAAGAGTTCTTACTGATTTACTTAAAGATAAAGAAATTGGAAAAAGAATAGTTCCAATAGTACCTGACGAAGCTCGCACATTTGGAATGGAAGCTTTATTTAGACAGGTAGGAATATATTCATCTGCGGGTCAAAATTATGAGCCTGAGGATGCAGATAAAGTAATGTGGTACAAGGAATCTAAAGAAGGTGTGATGCTTGAAGAAGGCATTACAGAAGCAGGCGCTTTCTCAGCATGGTCTGCTTTAGCAACAGCTTATTCTAACTATGATTATCCAATGATACCTTTTTACCTATTCTACTCAATGTTTGGTTTTCAAAGAATTCATGACTTAGCATGGGCTGCTGGAGATGCCCAGGCTAAAGGCTTTTTAATTGGAGCAACTTCAGGCAGAACCACACTAAATGGAGAAGGATTACAGCACCAAGATGGACATAGCCATATTCTATCCTCAACAATTCCTAACTGTCTGTCATATGATCCTGCATTCTCTTATGAAGTCGCTGTAATTATTAAAGATGGAATACAGAAAATGTATGTTGATCAAGAGAATTATTTTTATTACATCACAACAACTAATGAAAATTATGAACACCCATCAATGCCTAAAGGTTCAGAAGAGGGAATTATTAAAGGAATGTATAAAATCCTGAGCTCAAACAAACCAAAAATAAGGCTACTAGGTTCTGGTTCAATATTAAGAGAATCTATTAAAGCAAAAGAAATACTATCAAACTATAAAATAGAATCTGAAGTTTGGAGTGTGACTAGTTTTAATTTATTACGAAAAGATGGAATGGAGGTTGAAAGATTTAACCAACTAAACCCAAACTCAAATGAAAAAAAATCTTATGTTGAGGAATGTTTTAGTGATAATCCTATTCCTGTAGTTGCTTCAACAGATTATATGCGCTCATATGCAGATCAAATAAGACCTTACATTAATGAAGATTTTACGGTCTTAGGTACAGACGGTTTTGGACGAAGTGATTCGAGAGAAATGTTAAGAGAGTTCTTTGAGATAGATGCAAATAGTATTGTTAGAGCATCTGCATATTCTTTATATAAAAATGGAAATCTTGAAAAGTCTACCTTAGATAAAATATACAAAGATATTGGTATTGATTCAGCAAAAATTAATCCCTGGGAAGCTTAATGGTAGACTCATCAACAATAAACATACCTGATCTCGGAGAAGTAGAAGAGGCAGAGGTTATTGAAATATGTGTTGAAGTTGGTCAGAAAGTAGAATCTGAGGATCCTATAATGGTACTTGAGACAGATAAAGCTGCAATGGAAATACCAGCATCAGTGGATGGAATTGTTAAAAATATTAAGGTATCTGTTGGAGACATGGCAAAAACTGGAATGCCTTTTGTTGATATTGAGGTTATGCATCAGGAACAGCCCACCGAAGAAGTATCTGTTAATAACAAAGAAATTATAGATAGTAATAAAACAGAAAATCTCAAAGTCATTTCAGAAGAAGTTAACCTAATATCACCTAACATACCTGATCTTGGTGAGGTTGAAGAGGCTGAAGTTATTGAAATATGTGTTGAAGTTGGTCAGAAAGTAGAATCTGAGGATCCTATAATGGTACTTGAGACAGATAAAGCTGCAATGGAAATACCAGCATCAGTGGATGGAATTGTTAAAAATATTAAGGTATCTGTTGGAGACATGGCAAAAACTGGAATGCCTTTTGTTGATATTGAGACAATTCATCAGAATAAAAATATTGATGAAAAAATAGAATCTAATAAGTTACCTGATCCTATAAAAGATATAGAAGAAAATAAGTTAGCTGTAAAAACAGAAACCAAAATACACAATACAACAACTCAATCTACCAATTATCAAAATAGCTCGATTCATTCTGGCCCTGCCACAAGAAAACTTGCTCGAGAATTTGGAATTAATCTTAATGAGGTTAAGGGGAGTGGGCCAAGAGGAAGAATCTTAAAAGAGGATCTTCATTCTTATGTAGCCAATAGGTTAAATAACAATACTCAATCAGGATTTCAACAAACACAGCCAGATGTTGACTATTCTAAATGGGGTGAAGTGAAGATCGATAAATTATCTAAATTTCAAAAAACTGCTTCTAAAAATCTTCACACCTCATGGATTAATATACCTCATGTTACACAGCACGATGATGCCGATATAACAAGTCTTTTAGATTTGAGGAAGAAGCTTAATAAAGAACATGGTCTTAAAGTTTCTCCTCTTGCATATATCATTAAAGCAACTGTTGAAACATTAAAACTCTATCCAATAATGAATACATCTTTAACAGCAGATCTATTAAGCATTGTTCAAAAAAGTTACTTTAATATCGGGATAGCAGTTGATACACCAGATGGTTTAATTGTTCCAAATATTAAAAATACTCAAGAAAAATCTATCCTCGAAATATCAGAAGAAGTATTTGAATTAGCCAAACTTGCAAAAAATAGAAAATTAAAAGTTGATCAACTTAAGGGTGCGACTTTTACAATCTCGTCCCTAAGTGGAATTGGAGGCAAGTATTTCACACCAATTATTAATCCGCCTGAAGTTGGAATATTAGGTCTGTCGAAAACTTTTGATCATTTGTCCATGGAAGATGGGCAGTTAAAAGAATCTAAACAAATGCCAGTTTCATTATCTTATGACCATAGAGTGGTAAATGGAGCCTATGCTGCTAAATTTATTTCTGAGCTATCAAATCAACTTAATAAAACTCAATTTTTAGAGGAAGTCTTCCATGACACTTAACACATTTTCTTTATATTTATTTGGTGGTACTGGAGACCTATCAAATAGAAAGTTGCTTCCTGCAATGTTTCGACAAGAAATTTTATCTACTTTTGACGAAGAAAGTGAAATAGTAGGCATTGGCTCTAAAGATATTTCCACAGATGATTATATTTCTATGGTTAAGGAATCATTATCTAAATACTTCCATGGCTTTGATGATCATGCCGATTCATGGGCAATATTTTCTAAAAGATTGCAATACATAAAATTAGATATCAATTCTAAAAATGATTGGATTAATTTTCAAAAATTACCACAAGAAAGATCGGTTATTCTCTATTTAGCCACCCCTCCATTTTTATACAAAACAATATCAAATAATCTGAAATCTTATAACTTGGTCAATAAGAACTGCAGAGTTGTTGTTGAAAAACCGCTTGGAACTAATTTAGAAACCTCCAATGATATAAATAACTCTTTAGCTCAAGGGTTTGAAGAGCATCAAATATATAGAATTGATCATTATTTAGGTAAAGAGGCTGTTCAAAACTTATTAGCTTTGAGATTTGGAAACACAATTTTTGAGAGAAGTTGGTCTAATGCTGCTATTGATCATATTCAGATAACTGTTGCAGAAGATTTAGGTGTTGAGGGTAGAGGAGATTACTATGATGATACTGGTGCCTTAAGGGATATGGTACAGAATCATTTACTTCAAATACTTTGTCTTATTACTATGGAACCCCCGGTTTCTATTAGCAGTGAATCAGTTAGAGATGAAAAATTAAAAGTGCTTAAATCTTTACAGTCTTTTAATAAAGATAATATTAAGATTGACTCCGTTCGAGCTCAATATACTGATGGTATTTCAAAGGGTGAGACAGCTTGCTCTTATCAAGATGAAGATGGAGTAGATTCACTAAAAAATACTGAAACTTTTGTTGCTCTTAAGGTTGCTATCAATAATTGGCGTTGGGCTGGGGTTCCATTTTACATAAGAACTGGAAAGCGAATGGAATCAAAGTCCTCTGAAATTGTAGTCAGATATAAAAATGTACCACATAATATTTTTTCTGATCAAAAGTCTCTAGCTCCCAATCAATTAGTTCTTAGAATTCATCCAGATGAAGGCATTGATTTAAAGTTAAATACAAAGAAACCTGATGTAACTGGTTTTGATCTCCAGGAACTCCCTCTAGATTTAAATCTCCATGATTATAATGAAATTGGTCATCAAGACTGTTATGAGAGATTACTTTTAGATGTCATAAAAGGAAATACTGCACTATTTGTTAGAAGAGATGAAGTAGAAGCTTCTTGGTCTTGGATAGATAATATTATTAATTTATGGAAATCAGAAGATGTTCCAATGGAAGACTATATTTCTGGTAGCTGGGGCCCATCAAATTCAGATCTTTTATTAAAAAGAGAATATAGGTCTTGGAAAAACGGAAATAAGAAATAAAAATGAATAGTAAAATTATTGAAATTCAAAAAAGAATCGAAGATAGAAGTAAAACATTAAGATCTGATTATCTTAATAAAATAAATCTAGCTTCTGAGCACAGCCAGTCTGCTAGAAAAAATATGGGATGTAGTAATATTGCCCATGCATTTGCTTCATGTGACAAAGCTCAACAAGGAGATGCTGCTGATGGCGCTGATGTTATAGGTATCATTTCTGCATATAACGATATGTTGTCTGCTCATGCACCTCTCAAAGACTATCCAGATGTAATTAAAGAATCATCATTAAAAAGAAACGCAATTGCTAGAGTTGCGGGTGGCGTTCCTGCAATGTGTGATGGCATTACTCAAGGAGAGCCAGGGATGGAGCTGTCTCTATTTAGCAGAGATGTTATTGCTTTATCAACAGCCGTAGGTCTTTCTCACAATGTTTTTGATGCTGCAATCTGCTTAGGTGTTTGTGACAAAATAGTACCTGGTATGGTAATTGGTTCATTAAGTTTTGGGCATTTGCCATTAGCATTTATTCCAGCAGGGCCTATGCCAACTGGTATTTCTAATTCTGATAAAAACGAGGTTCGTAAAAAATTTGCTAACGGAGAGGTAGATAGATCTACTTTAATAAGCACAGAGCAAGCTGCTTATCACTCATCTGGAACATGCACATTTTACGGAACTGCAAATACAAACCAACTTATTATGGAAGTAATGGGCTTACAACTTCCAAGTTCGTCATTTGTTTCGCCCGAATCTGCAGAAAGACAGCTAATTATCGATAGAACTGTTCAGGCTGTTCTTGATTTGAAGAATAGTGGAATGAAGACAGGTGAAATGCTTACTTCTAAAAGTTGGGTCAATGGAATGATTGGTTTGATAGCAAGTGGAGGCTCAACAAACCTAACCATTCATTTAATAGCAATGGCTGAAGCTGGAGGCTATAGAATTACCTTAGAAGATATGAATGAACTATCTTCTATAGTACCAACTATTACTGATGTGTACCCAAATGGGAAAGCAGATGTAAATGAATTTCATGAAGCTGGAGGCGTTGCAGCTTTTATCGGCTCTCTTTTAGATGGAGGTTATTTATTTTCTGATGTAGAAACTTTAATTGGAAATGATCTAAATATTTATAGAAATAAGATTGAAATAGTAAATAATGAACTAGTTTGGGAAACACCATCTAAAATTTTAGATCAAACTATAATTAGAGATACAAATAATCCATTCAATAAGACTGGCGGACTTAAATTGATGGAAGGTAATATTGGACGAGGAATAATAAAAACATCCTCTTTAAAATCATCAGT
>ERZ1048068.1963-NODE-1963-length-15091-cov-4.512237_pt1 | contig 15091 bp, 10 predicted proteins | sample MGYA00383098_ERZ1048068 | MGnify/ENA primary metagenome ERZ1048068 (study PRJEB29581, sample SAMEA5548368) | metagenome | biome: marine; feature: coastal; material: water | depth 1 m | study: Short-term variability in the microbial, nano- and picoplankton... | reverse complement strand
ACCCAGCCCACACCACTACCCTGGCACGCTTGCGTGAGGTCCACCTGCAATGGGTCCGCGACACCCGCGACACCGGTCTCATCCCTGAACCCATTTTGATTTCGGAAGAAAAACGTCTCGGCAACCGCTACGACATCCTGCGGCAAAACGACGACGTCACCTATTCGAAGCGTCTCGCCCACATCGCCAACCAAGCCTCCAACGGCCCAGGTGCCCTGCCCGAACTCATCGCGGCACTCGATGATCCTCAACCTTCCGTTCGCTACTGGGGTGCCATTGGAATCGGCAACATCGGCTCACCTGCCGCGAACTCAACCGGCTCACGTCTTACCACCGCCCTAAAAGATGATTCCATCATCGTGCGCGTCGCTGCTGCTCGAGCGCTGTGTCGGTTAGGGAAACCCGCCCAGGCACTACCGGTTTTGACTGACGTGCTGGACAACGGCGCTCAATGGGAACGTCTCCACGCTGCCAATGTGCTCGACGAAATCGACGACCAAGCCCGCCCAGTGCTCGCCGCCATGCACGCCGCCCTCGAGCCCCGCGAGAAACTCGAGCAACGTGGTAAATACGTTGTCCGCGTGATCAACCGCGCCCTCAACCAACTCGAAGGCACCGCCCGCGAGGTGCGCTGATCTCGCCCCCTCCCAAATCATCATGTTTCGATCCGTCGCATCCACTTTCATCCTCTCCGCTGTCGTCACTTTCACCACCGGTGAACCACTGGCCAAACATGTCATCGTAATTGGCGTCGACGGCCTCAGCCCTCAGGGTATCCATCTTGTAGAGTCTCCACATATAGACCGATTGGTAGCGCGGGGAGCCCACACTTGGCACGCGCGAGCCGTCATGCCCACCAGCAGCAGCCCCAACTGGAAATCAATGATTTCCGGCGCCGGCCCGGAGCAACACGGCGTTACCTCGAACAAGTGGGAGTTGGACAACTGTACGATCGAACCCACGGCCAAAGGTCCCGACGGGATGTTTCCCTCCATCTTTCATGTGCTGCGGATACAAAGCCCCGATGCCACCATCGCATTGTTTCATGATTGGAAAGGACTCGCCCGCCTGATCGAAACCGATGCGTGCGACATAGTGGTCAACCCGCCCGGTGACAAATACAGCCCCATCGGCGCCTTCGCCACCGCTGAGGCTGCAGCGAATTATTTCACAGAGAACCAGCCCACGTTCACCTTTATCCACCTCGATCATGTGGATCACGCCGGCCATCAAAAGACCTGGCTCAGCGAGCCCTACCTATTTGCGGTGCGAGAAGCCGATGAAATGATAAGGCAAGTCGTGGCCGCGGTTGAACGAGCCGGCGTGATGAAAGATACCCTTTTTCTACTCACCGCTGATCACGGTGGACTCGGCACCAAACACGGCGGTGAAAGCATGATCGAACTCGAGATTCCCTGGATCATCGCCGGCCCCGGCGTGAAGTCAGGTCACAAAATCGCGTCACCCGTAAACACCTATGACGCCGCTGCAACCCTAGCTAAAGTCCTCGGAGTTACCCCTCCCCAAGCCTGGATCGCCCAGCCCGTCGAAGACGCGTTTTAGGAGTAGTTCATTCGCTCCGGTCACAAGGTAGGGCGGCCTCGCCGAGGGCGCCGGTTTCGCCCTATCGATCGAGAGGCAACATCGGACGGCTCGGCGGTCCGTCCCTACCCCGGTCTCCTGTTAACGCCACTTGGCGGGGAGCTCGGCCAAATCCTTGGACTGGAAGTGCTGCCAATTGCGGTGAACTTCGATCAACTCTTGGACTTTTTTGGGATACTTGTTCGCGAGATTTTCTTTCTCACTGAGATCCATCGCGATGTTGGACAAGAAGACTTTGTCTGCCACCGGATCCAGCGGGTAGAGCATTGAATCGTCGCGGGGATTTACCTGTAGTTTCCAGTCTCCCTTACGCACCGCCCAGTGTTGATTGATTCGCCAGTGCATCGTGTCTCGGGAAGGCTCATCGTTCGTAAACATCGGCACCAGGCTCGTTCCTTCTACCCCGTCCGGCAGTCGGTTTATGCCGACCAATTCAGCGATGGTGGGAAATAGGTCCATCTGCATCGCAGCACTTTCGACCACTACTCCCGACGGCACGCCCGGTCCGGCAATCATCGCCGGCACCCGCACGCCCGCTTCAAAGAAACCAAATTTGGAGCCGCGCATTTCGCCCGCCCAGCCGCCGCCACCAAAGGTGCGCTCCTCGTGTGAATGTCCGTGATCGGACAGGAAAACGATCACGGTATTATCCAGCTCACCGTGGGCTTCGAGTTCGGCCAGCAGGTGGCGAATCTGTTCATCGATGGTCGAAACCGTCGCCGCATAATCGCGCCGGGGCATCGGCAGATGGTCGTAATACTCGTGCCACTTCTACTGTCCCTGCAACGGGTAGTGCGGCAGGTTCAGCGCGAAATACATGAAGAATGGTTCATCCCGTTTTGCCGCGATGAATCGACGCGCCCGTTCCACCATAAGGCCCGGGAAGTATTGGCCATTTTCGAACACCTCTTCACCGTTTTCCCACAGGTCATGGCGATTGGGTGGCACCCAGTAAAAGAAGTGAGAGTAGTTATCGATACAGCCCACATAATGCCCGAAGGAATAATCGAAGCCTTGGTCATCGGGACGACGCGGCGCTTCGTTACCCAAGTGCCACTTGCCGACGTGGGCCGTCGCGTAACCTTCATCACCCAACATCTCGGCGATCGTCACCTGTTCGGGCGGCAACCCCACTCGCCCTTTGTGCGCACCGGCGTTGGTCTCGAGTCCTGCACCCTGCGGTGTCTTGCCGGTCAAAAGCGAAGCCCGGGAAGGCGAACACACCGCCGAGCCGGTGTAGAATTGCGTGAACATCACTCCGCGGTGAGCCACACGCATCGAGATTGGGCGTATGCAGATCAGTCGCACCGTAAACGCCAAGATCGAGCGACCCCTGGTCATCGCTCATGATAACGATCACGTTAGGTTTATCCAACTCCGGTGCTCCCAGTGACCATGAGGTAAGGAAGGCGAACAGCAGCGCCACCTCTGCCCACCGTTTTACTCGAATTGGATTACGTGGATTCATCGCCGTTCCTTTCAAAGTTTCCGGATACGGATGTTTTTAAACCACATGCGATCGCCGTGATCTTGGAGCACGATGTGACCGGGAATGGGTCGGGCGAATTCAGTGAGCACGGCATACTTACTGTCTGCCACCAGCTCATCCCACTCCGCGGAGCCGGTGTCTTCGGCGACGATTAGATGACCGTTTAACCAGTGTTCGAATTTCGTGCCGCGCACCACAATTCGGGTGTGGTTCCATGCCAGGGCCGGACGTGCCACCATTTCAGATGCGGCCATTAAGTCGTAGAGATCACCGGCACGATGCGTTTCGATTAACCCCTCTTCATGACCCACGTTATCCAGGAGCTGATATTCGAGTCCGGTGTGCCAGGGTTTCTCGTATTTGCCGCCTTCCAGTGACTTGTAGAACACTCCGCCATTGGCGCCTTCGCCTGCTTTCCAATCCAGCTCGAGCTCGAAGTCCCCGACCGGCTCGGTAGTGATAACCAAATCTTCCTTGGCTCGCAGCCCGGGTGATTCATCGCGTGATGCCAGAGTCAGCACGTCGCCCATCACGGTCCAACGCTCGGGGGTAATATCTCCTTCGTTGTAGATATGAAAATCCGCCAATTCGGATTCCTTGCCACTAAACATGTCGTGCCAGCCCGAGCCTTCACTCGAACGCCCGTTTGCCGGTAATTGATGCGCCACCAGAACTTCTTCGTTCTCCAACTTCCCTTTCACGGAGCGATGCTGGACGCGAATCTGCGGCGCGCCGTCATTGTCTTCTACGACCACGTGAAGAAATCCGCCTTTGATGCGGAGAAATTTTTGCTCCGGCGTGCGTCGTTCCATGCTCCAACCCCCCGCATGTTTGTCCGAGCCCGCGCCGCTGCCGAACTCGCGCAAACCGTGCACCTGATCCACCGTCGCGTATTGCCAGTGTCGATCTCCGCAGACCACAAACACGTCTTCCTGACCCGCAAGGAAGTCGCGGAGCTTCTGGCTCTCATGCTGGAATCCTTCGTTGGCGTGGTTGTCGTTTTTGTTTGGGCGGTCCGGGCCGAGGATCGGGTTGGGGCTCATGACGATCCGGAACGTGGCATCCGAAGCGGCAAACGTTTCGTAAAACCACGCTTTTTGTTCCGCGCCTAAAATGGTTTTGTCGGGACCATCCGGCAGGTCGTTGGGACTGCGATATTCACGGCCTTCCAATAGCCAGATCTGCACGTGCTTGCCCCACCGCGCTGTGCGATAGGGTCGGGCGCCAGTCGGCGTTTGCTCTTTAAAAATGCCCAGACCTTGATCCCACGTCAGGTCCCCATAGGTGTCGCCGGGCCACGCATCATTTTTGAGGATGTCGTGATCGTCTTTCTGGAAATACACCCCGGTCGATCCGTAGAAATCCTTCTGAAACGGAAGCGCAAAAATCCGGTTCCACTTGTAGCGGGCGAGTTCAGCCTTCTTCGCCCAAGGTTGGGGCTTGTCGTAATATTCCACATCGCCCGCGTGCACCATGAACTGCGGTTTGAGCTTGGCCATCGCGGGGTATATTTGATGCCCGTTCTCTAGGTCGTCCCGCCGAATAAAATCGTGGCAGGTCACTACGGTGAAACTGACGTCAGCAGCATCGGTTTCGGTCGGGGCGCTGTGAAACTGGCCCTGATACCCTACCACCGTTCCCGGTAGATCGGCCGCACGCAATTGGACCTCGACGGTGTAATGGGTTCCCGGGGTCAATCCATGCAGCTTAACCTGCGCCGTAAAATCGCGGTCAGCATCTGCCGGCATCCATGGCATCCAAACCTTTTGGCCAATCTCGCCCCGCGGCCAATACACCACCCGCACATCACCCGCCGTGCCGGTGAGGCTAAAGCGCATTTCCGGCAGCGTGAGTCCGGAGGGAACAGCCTCGTCCTCATCTTTAAACGGGACCCCGGTCGTATTATACTCCGCGGTTTCGGTGACACGGGTCCAAACAATGGCTGAAGTCGCGGTGACTTCGCCAATCTTGATACCGTTGCCGAGCGCGGTGGCGTGAATCGAACCCACGAGGGTCGAGATGAAAAGAAGCGTTCCAATAATGAGGCGTTTCATGGGAATAAAGGGGTAAGGGGTGAAGCCAGACGGCAACTCAGGGGAGGCCGAGCCAAGCGCGAGCTTGGACACGACGCAAGCCAGCCTCACGCCAACAGCGATGGTCAAGCGCCGTAACTGTTCCAGAGTCTCGCAGTCAAATGCGTTTACTCATCACATTACCCATAAAATCGGTTGAGCAGACGTCGATTGTCCGCACGGTCGAACCCCTCCCCCCCCCTTACCCCTATGGGAACTTTCCTTTCATTCCTCTTTTTTACCTCATTCGTCGCGGTCTTCACCTATTACCGCACGCGTCAGGAAAACCTCAACAGCTCCCAAGGCTATTTCCTTGGCGGCAACAGCCTCAGCGGCTGGGTCATCGCCGGGTCACTCCTGCTCACCAATTTGAGCGCGGCCAATATCACAGGCATGACCGCACAGGTTTACGCGACTAATCTCGCGCCCATCGCGTGGACGGTAGCCGTGATTCCGCCGCTGCTGCTCTTCGCCGGTGTCCTGCTCCCGACGTTTTTAAAGCGCGGCTTCGCGACCATTCCGGAGTTTTTGGAGCAACGCTACGGTCCCAGCACGCGGCGCCTCGTTACGGCGCTCTTCCTTTTTTGCTACGTCTTCGGCGGTATGCCCGTGGCCCTCTACGGCGGCGCCATCGCCATCATGAATCTGTTCAACGTCCCCGCCTTGCTGGGCGCGGATGAGACTACGTGCGTCTGGATCTTGGTGGGGTTACTCGGAATGATCGGCGGAACCTACGCGCTCTTTGGCGGGCTCAAGGGCGTGGCTGTTTCCGATACGCTAAACGGCATCGGGCTGCTCACGGGCGGCCTGCTGGTTTTCATCTTCGGTGTGCGCTATGTCGGCGACGGCAATTTCTTCGGCGGCATCAAAACCATGTTCACCACGGAAACCCACAAGCTGGATTCCATCGGTTCGCAGAACGATCTGGTGCCCTTTGCTGTGCTCTTTACGGGCATGATCATGCACAACGCGTTCTATTGGTGCACCAATCAGTTCATCGTGCAGCGGTGTTTCGGTGCGCGTAACCTGGCCGAGGGCCAGAAAGGCGTGATCATCGCCGGCTACTTCAAGATCCTAAACGTCTTCTACATCGCGATCCCCGGTATCATCGCCTATCACATTTACGGCGGAAACGCGTTCGAGAATAACGACTTCATCTATCCTACCCTCGTCCGTGACATCATGCCGGGGATTTTCGTGGGCTTCTTCGCCGCCGTCATTTTCGGCGCCGTGCTCAGCACCTACAACAGTGTGCTCAACAGCTCGGTGACCCTCTTCGCCATCGACATCTACAAGCCCATGTGGGGGAGCCACCTCTCCGATGACGTCATCATCAAACGCAGTAAATGGGTCGGTTGTTTTTTGGTGATATTCACCATGTTCGTCGCCCCGTTCATCATGAAATTCCAAGACGGCCTGTTCGTCTATATGGTGAAGGCTGAGGTTTTGTTCGGCGCACCGATCTTTCTGGTTTTGCTGGTGGGCTATTTCTCCAAAACCGTCTCCACCAAGGCGGCCAACATCACTCTGGTTTCGTATCTGATCACACTGTCGGTTTCTCAGTTCAATCCAGCATTGCCCGTGCACTTCCTCCACGCCCTCGGCGCCCTGTTCGTATTGCACGTGATCATGTTGTTTGGACTCTCTAAGGTATTCCCGCTAGACCGCTCTATCGAGCCCACCACCCCAGCAACCGATATCGACATGACGCCGTGGAAACACTTCAACCTCGTCGGCGGACTTTGTCTCGCGTTGATGGTGCTGACCTTCGTGATCTTCTCGCCACTCGGTCTAGTGAAGAACGCGGTAGATAAGAACATCGACTACGGCTACCTCACCGCAGGTGCAATCGTCGCGTTCCTGATCTACTTAATCCCCTACCGCATCTACAAACGGACGCAGAAAGAGGGTTGAACGGGTCGTCGAACATCGAATCACACGGCGCTGTCGGGCATAAAGCCCGACCCATAAAATTGAGACGAATCCGCAATGTGGGTCGGGCTTTACGCCCGACAGTGTTCGAACTGAAGGTTCTGCGAATCGGGGTCAGCAACTCCGGGTTTCCCTCAGTTTTGGGCGACGGCCGTCGAGCTGAACTCACCGCGGAACAGCGGGCTGGTGCAGATCTCGATAATCAAATCTTGGAAGCCGGCTTCGCGGTTCAAATTAGCCGTCGCCATGTCATCGGCGACGATACGCTCACCGACGGACAACGGGTGACCCAGCGCGTAAGTGAACAGCTTTTCGGTGATCGCTCGCGCAAACTGATCTGACCGGCCCATCAACACGTCCTTCATCTCTTCCGAGTTGGCAAAAGCTCCACCCGGAACATTGCCGCGGGCATCGATGGGTTGACCGCCACGATACGCGCTCCGGTATTGTCCCACTGCATTGAAGTGCTCCAAGCCAAACCCCCACGGATCGATGCTCATGTGACAATCACGGCAGGATTCGACGTCGCGGTGTTTCGCTAACATTTCGGGAATCGTTTTGCTCCCCCGCACATCAGGTTCGATCGGCTCAACATCAGCGGGAGGCGGCGACGGCGGATCTCCCAGAATGTTCTCCAACACCCACACCCCGCGAACGACCGGCGATGTCCGCGTGCCATTGGAGGTGAGCTTCAACACACTGGCTTGGCCCAATAGGCCGCCGCGCGGACTGTGCTCAGGGAGTGCGACCTTGCGGAAGTCGTTCCCGTGCACATCAGGCAGCTCATAGTGTTTGGCGAGGCGCTCGTTGATCACGACAAAGTCCGAATCCAGAAATGTTGCCAATGGAAGATTCTCCCGCAGCACCAATTCGAAGAAGTTCTCGCTCTCTTCGGCCATGAGTGACTCGAGCAAGGGATCGTAATCCCCGTAGAGCTTTGGGTCGGGCTTCATCAGCTCAATATGATTGAGCCCCAACCATTGTCCCGTGAAGTCAGTCACAAATCGGTGGGCTTTCTCATCGGAAAGCATTCGCGCCGCCTGAGCACCCAATACATCCGGATCCCGCAGTTGACCCGCGGCGGCCAATTGCAGCAATTCGTCGTCGGGCATTGAATTCCACAGGAAGTAAGAAAGCCGACTAGCCAACGCCCAATCGTCGCTCTCCTCGCCTTGATCGTAGTTGAAGAGGAAGCGTGGTGAACACAGCGCACCTGCGACGACATTGCGCATCGATTCCTCGTCGCTTAGCCCCTGACTCAATCCGGTGCGATAAAGTCGTTGGAAATTTGCGACCGTGCTGTCTGGCACGGGACGACGGAAAGCGCGCAACAGGAAGTCGGCGATAAGTTCATCGTTCGCCATGTCCGCACTTATAAGCTGCTGGTGCGCCAGCGAGGGCCAATCGTAAATATCAGGACCAGAAACCGTGATCGACTTCACTTCGAGAGAGTCCGCCACGACACGTTCTTCCCCTTCCACCATGGCAAGCGGCGTGCCATTAAGCACGGAGGCGGAAGCGTAGTGCACCATGATATTCTCGCCCGCATTCAGGTGCACATCAACGGCCTGAGTCTCAAGTTCGTCACCGAGGTAGAAATAAGCCTCACGCCTACCCGGCACACTGGCCGCATCCATGTGCCGTGCCTCCGACGCCTGAATCGCGATAATCGACACCAGGCCCGGCTCATCGGCGGCGCGACGCTTCCGTGTTTTCATCCGCTCTTCGTAGCTTTCGCTATTGTAGGTATATTCGATACCCGCCTCCTCCAGCTCTGTCCGAAGATCGCGGGCCAAGCCTTCCACCCGCACGCGATAAACGCCCTTTTGCGGCGCGACAAATCCTTCCGGCCACATCACATATTTGCGATCGCGACTGGAGGCAGTGATCAGGAAGTCGCCGCGCTCTTCGACGTTTCTACCGTGTCCAATCGTGCCCACCTTATAGAAGCGATCTTCGCGCACATCTGGGCCACCAGCGATGGCCAGCTTCGCCAACTGTTGGGCGTTGTTCTGCAGTTTGAGGATCATCTCGGGACTCGCATCCAGCGTAATGGCGAGGTTCTCAAAGCCATCAATTTCCGGGTCGGCGGGAAGGTTTTCCGAAAGACTTAAATTAATACCGAGCAGGTCCTCCAACGTGTTATCAAGCGCCGTGTGGCTGAGTCTGCGAATCGCGATGCGACCGTGGTTACCCTGCGCGGCCACTGCGGCCCGGAGGCGAGAATCAATCGCTTCGATCACTTGCGCCATCACCGCGGCATCGGGTCTCACTTCCTCTTCCGGCGGCATGTCACCGATCACCAACATATCCGATACATCCTGCCACGAGATCGCGTTCTCGGCTTTGGAAAAATCAAAGCTCAAGGTATCGAGTCGGATATCACCTTTCTGCTTCTCCTCATCGTGACATTTGAAGCAGTTCTCCTCCATGAACGGAGTGAGTAATTGCCCAAAATCTTCCGTGGCGGTCACGGCACAGGGAAGCAGTAGACTCATTCCGGCAGTAAAGACTCGCGTCGATAGAGGACCGGAGAAAACGGTGGACGAATTCATCGCAGGAACAGTCGCTTCAGCGTATCAATCGCTAGCCGCTTAACCCAACTCGTTGTTAATATTTCCCGTGCTGGCGGCAAACGTATCCTGCTCTACGCCCATGCTCTGAAGCATGGTCACAAACACGTTGCTCAGCGGCATGGTGCCTTGATCGAAGATCAAATCTTTCCCGGTGTGGTTCAGATCCCCCCCTGCCACCAATACCGGCAGGTTTTTGTTGGAGTGTGAACTGCCGTTGCCCAAACCACTGCCAAAGAGAATCTGGGTGCGATCGAACAGACTCGCACCCCCATCATCAATACCCTTCAAGCGGGTGATGAATTTCGAGAGCGAGCGCGTATGCATCTGCTCAATGCGAACGAGTTCGTCGACCACCTCCTGATCCTTCCCGTGATGAGATTGACCGTGATAATTGGAGAGCTGTTCACCTCCGAGGGTGATGGGTAAACCGCCCGCGGGCAGTTCCACGGACGCAACTCGCGTGGAATCGTGCTGCAGGGCGAGTGCCACCATCTCGAACATAATGTCCAAATTCTCGTGGAAAGTCGTGGGACGTTCCAGCAACGGCGGCACTCCGGGCTTGGGGGTGTTGATCCACTGTTGTTGACGTTCGATGCGTTTCTCGACGTCACGAATTGACGAGAAATAAGCGTCCACTTTTTCGCGATCCTCCTGCCCAATTTCCCGTTGCAAGGCTTTCGCATCGTCGGCGACGAGATCGAGCACACTGCGCTGAAAACCCATCGCGCGATCGGCAGCGGCCGGATTCAGATCGTCTACGAAAAGCTTGTTGAAGGCTTTTACCGGATCGGCCTCAGGGAGCAGCGGCACCCCGTTGTCATCCCACGACAGGGTTTGGGAAGGTTTGCCCTCGGACGCACCGAGCTGGAGCGAATGAAAGCGGCTGTTTACGCTGAGGTGCTTAGCCGCGAGTTGGTCGAGCGTGATCTGGTTTCGCACCATGATGGACTCGCCGATAAACTCGGGTTGATACACGCCGGAAAGAAAGGAAGGCGTTCCCTTGTGGCCGCCGTTGATCCCGTGATCGACTCCCGAAACGACCGTGAAGTCGTTACGATGCTCCATCAGCGGTTCGAGCAGTTTGGGCACGCGGGCCGACCCCGCTTCGGGGTGCCATTCGCCGGGATACATGCCGAGGAACGTGCCCACACAAACGAGACGTTTCCGAGCTTCCAGCATCGGCTTCGCCGCCACCGCCGGAAGCGGCATCGAGTTGAGAAACGGCAGGGCCATCAATCCGCCGGCGCCGCGTAGGAATTGTCTGCGATTCAGATTGGCCTGGTTTCTCATGGGTGGGGGGGTAAGTGGACGGTGGCTTGGACCAAGAGTGAAGCAGACTCTAAGCAGTTTCATTTCTACCGCAATCACGAGGTAACCTTCCAGCCCAAATCCCCTTTCCCAGTTAAGGAGAGGTTATGAAATTTCACGCGATACTCCGCGTGATCAACTCAAGAGCTTGGAGACTAAGCCTTAAAGATCGGGAACTCCCAACCTTGACGATATTCACGACGAATCATGGCGTCGGCTTCCGGTGCTCCGATAACCTTGAGATTCTTCGAATCCCACTTGATTGGCTTGCCTAAACGGATCGCGAGATTACCGAGCAACACGACTTCGGTGAGGCGCGAGGCATATTCAAAGTTGGCGCCGGGTTGGGTGCCATTTTTGATTGCCTCAACCCACTCCTGGATCGGGCCGCCTTTGACGCGAGGATACTTCTTGGCCGGACGCTTGAACGAGCGCATGGCCTCTTCCGGCAGAAGGCGGAGGCTTTCGCAGTATCCACCGGGAGAATAAATCATGCCATCGGTGCCGTGGAGAATCTGACCAAACTGTTCGTGAAGATTGATGCCCTCCGCCATCTCAGCAGGAGGAGTCGGTTTGAGGCCACCGTCCGACCACAGGAATTCAACCGGCTTGATTTTGTCACCCGCTCGATTGCGGCTGAATTTGTAACGCAGCATGGAGCTGGCGGGCGCGGAGAGTTCGGTGAAATCCGAAACCGCATCCACGACCACTTCGTCGGGGATCCCAAGATCAAGAGCCCAGAACGCAGCATCGAACAGGTGACATCCGATATCGCCGAGTGCACCGCAGCCGTATTCCCACGAAGCACGCCACTTCTTCGGGTGGAGCCCATCGCTGAACGGACGATCTTCCGCCACAGAGCCTTGCCACATATCCCAGTTCACGCCCCGTGGATTGCTGGTCGGCGCATAATCGACTTCCGGCCCTTGAGGCCAGATCGGCCTATTGGTCCAATAGCGCACTTGCTCGACATCGCCAATCGCACCGGCTTCGAGCCACTCGCGCATGATACGCATGCCTTGGAAGGTGTGACCCTGGATTCCCATCTGCGTCGTCACCCCGTAGTGCCGCGAAGCGAGGAGAAGCTGACGGGCTTCCCAGATCGAGTTGGTCAGGGGTTTTTGGGAAAAGACGTGCTTGCCCAACGCCATCGCCATCATGACGGCAGGATAGTGCGTGTGGTCCGGCGTAGTCACCGTCACGGCATCGATCTCGTTGCCCATCTTGTCGAACATCTCACGGTAATCCGAAAAGAGTGGAACACCGGGAAACTTCTCCACTGTTTGCGCAGCATCGCCTTCGAGGTCCACGTCGCAGAGGGCAACGATGTTACCGTTGTAGGAGGTATCCACGACATCTCCCTTGCCTTTGCCACCGACACCGATACAGGCGATGTTCAGCTTAGTGCTCGGTGAATCACTTTGTTGAGCGCGGATAAAACTGGGGGCGGCGACGATGCCTGCCGCGAGAGCGGAGGTCTTCATAAAGTCACGACGACTGGAGGCGGAGACGGTAGGTGTTGAGGGCATAGTTGAATAAAGTTATTTACGGGAACTATCTGACTGTAAACCGAACGTTACCCGTAAACGATTAGACCTAATCAAAAACTAGAATTTGTAACCGAAGCTGACGTTGATCTGCATGCTCTCCGAGGTGAGCTGCTCGAGACGATCGAATACGTCATAGTAAATGTAGTCCTGCTCCTCGGTTACGTTGATGATATCAACCGACAGCTTGAAGCCGCTGTCCCAACGATAGCGCATACCGATGTCGAGACGACCCGTGCCTCCGGTGAACTCGTTGTTGCGACCGTTGGCCGCCGCCGAAGGAACGATGAGGTAGTCATCGCGGAAGTTATAAGCGAAGCGAGTGGAGAAACCACCCTTCTCGTAAAAGAGCACCACGTTGTAAGTGTTCTCCGATGTTCCCGGAGACGGGTTGGAATTGCCATTCTCATCGATAAATTCCGAATCGATGTAGGTGTAGTTGAGCATCGTGCCGAAGTCGCTGAACGGGGCCGGCAAGAACGTGAAGGAAGTTTGGAAGCTCATTTCCACGCTCTTGATGTCAGCCGTGCCGCCATTCTTGAAGGTATCGACTTGAAACGTCTGAGATGGAATCCCCGCACTCGGAAAGCCAGCCGTCTCGTTGAAAGAGGTCGGAACAATGAAACTCTCCACGTCTTTGATGAATCCCGTGATGGCGAAGATGCCTTCATCATTGTCACCAAAATAGGTCTCAATGCCGAGGTCGTATTGCCATGCGGTAAACGGATCGAGCGACGGGTTGCCCCGTTCGATTTCGCCATCCGGCTCGTTGATTTCCACCATGGGGCTCATCTCGCCGACGGTCGGACGGGTCATGGCCTTGGAGGCGGCAAGACGCACTTGGTAAGAAGCCTGGGGATCATTCGGCGACAGGATCAAATTAAACGACGGCAGCAACTCAGCGTAGTCCTGATCGAGCGTGGTGGGCTCGCCGACGACCACCACGTCTCCGGCGTTGCTCTCGGCGTTGATGTTACCGATTCCACCGGCCTTCGTATCGACGTAGGGCAACCAATGTTACCCCGGGCACGACTGTTGCCAAAACTCTCGTCGAAATTCGCCATGAAGTAGAACGCGGTCGTTTCTTCCTCCACCGTGTAAATGTTAGCGTGATTGAATGGGATGACCGTGTCCTCCAGGGGGTTTTGCTCGATGAGCAAATCAGGATTGGCCATGACCCAATTGGTGGGGAATCCAACCGGACCCTTGCCAAAACTAAAATCACCCTGTGACCCCTCCCAGACTCAATCCCTTGCACAAAATTAATGTCGCCGGCACTGGTGGCTGAATCGGATCTCCCTTGCTTACGATTAAACACGTTGTCCGTCAGTCGAATTCCGGCTTCGACCGAAGTGAAGAACTCGCCATCCGGGCACGTTCCAAATCAAGTTTCATTACGTCTTCCTCGTAGCTGATGACCCGATGTTGGCGAAACAGGGACCGTAGTGAAATATCTTCGGCCGCACGAAGAATTCCCGGAGTGGTCATGGCCGGCATCATGTGATTGGGGCGAATGTCATAAGACGCCACTCCGTCACGATTGACTCGGCTTTGGGCCGTAGACTGGAACCAGTCCTCCGATCCTTCGGAAATGCTAATTTCGCCAGAAATTTTCTGGCAAATCACGATCCCATACAAATCCACCGGTAACACCCGTGGATTCCACATCGGTTTTGCGGGTAAGCGAATCTTGATCAACCCGGTGACGATCCATCGTCGCCTGCACGAGGGTGCCGGTAACAGGGTCAACGACGCCGCTGATCAGATCAGCACGGCTCCATTGCATTTGGGTGCGAGACCGATCCTTGTCGCGCTCTTCCCGCGAGATCAGTCCATCAATATAGAGTTCCAAGTCCTCGGTCGGCTGGAATTGCAGCGTGCTCGTAAGGTTAAACCGAGGATTGTCACCTGTCTTTTGGAAGTAGCGGGTGCGACCCGGATAAGCCGATCCGACAAGAGCCAATTGGGCGGGATCGGAGTCGTCTTTCAGAAAATCGGCATCGACAATGTTGAAGTTCTAATTGGCTTCGATGCGATCAACGCGGCGATCGCGCTCTTCGAACGTGGCCTGCACCAGGAATCCCGCTTTGCCGTCGGCAAAAATATTTGAATAAAATCCACTGAAGCCCGGTTCGTCGGAGTCCTTGAAGTCGTTCATAGCGTAGCTAAACTCGCCAACGTAGGATAACTTGCCAATCTGTAGAGACCGGAAAGTAATGAGCTTTACGGTACCGCCGATACCGCCCTCAACGTCCCGAGCAGAGGGGGACTTGATGACCTCGATCGAGTTGTAGAGATCGGAGTTAAAGACGGACAGCTGCGCGTCACGTTCCGGACTGGAATCATCGACCGTCACCATGGAGGAGCGACCATTGATCTCGACGCGGGTGAAGTTCGGGTTGAGGCCACGCACGGAAACCTTTTCACCCTCACCATTGTTTCGGGTCATCGCGACACCGGTAATGCGGTGGATGGCTTCAGCCAAATTGGTGTCCGGGAACTGACCGATTTCATCGGCTATGATCGAATCGGAGACTTGGTCAGACTGGCGCTTAGCATCGAGAG
>ERZ1048068.1962-NODE-1962-length-15095-cov-13.172939_pt1 | contig 15095 bp, 9 predicted proteins | sample MGYA00383098_ERZ1048068 | MGnify/ENA primary metagenome ERZ1048068 (study PRJEB29581, sample SAMEA5548368) | metagenome | biome: marine; feature: coastal; material: water | depth 1 m | study: Short-term variability in the microbial, nano- and picoplankton... | reverse complement strand
TTTAGTAGTTTTGCTATTCTGTTGAACTTTCCACGACATAACTTGATGAAAGGTATGGGTCAGATTGTTACTTGGTCTGTGAGAGATGAAAGTCTTCACGTTGAAGGTATGAGTCAATTATTCCGTACTTATATTCAAGAAAATCCAGAACTATGGAATGATGATCTAAAGTATGAAATCTATTGTGCGGCAGAGCGTTCTGTAGAGCTAGAAGATGCTTTCATTGATTTGTGTTTTGCAGGTGCAGATGTACCCGATCTTACACCAGAAGATGTAAAGCTATATATTCGATACATTGCAGATCGAAGATTACTAGGTCTAGGTTTGAAAAAGATTTTTGGTAGCGATAAAAATCCTTTAGATTGGCTAGACTATATGTTAAACGGCGTAGAACACGCTAACTTTTTTGAAAACAGAGCCACTGAGTACTCAAAAGCGAGTACAACCGGAAATTGGCAAGATATATTTAAATAGGAAATAAAAATGGAAGAACATAATAATACAGAAGATTTTGACCAGACTATAATTTTTAATGGTGTAGAATATAATTATAAAGATTTATCTGCTGAAGCAAAATATTGTATACAGCAACATCAAGACTTGGCAACACAAAAGCAAGAATTAACAAACAAAGTACATCAAGTAGAGCTAGCTTTAAAAGGGTTTAGTGACCTGCTCGGAGAGGCTTTAAACAGAACTGAAAAAACGGAAGAGACGGAAGAGACCGAAGAATGATACAAATTATAGAGGATTTTTTACCTGAACCAGTGGCTAAAAGTCTTTCTCAAAGTATTTATGACACTCCTGAGAACTGGTGGAGTACAGTTTATGCTGATGGAATAAATCCTCCTATATACTTAAATAATACTTTAGAAAATAGAAAAATTAAAAACATCTATGACACTAAAGTTAATGAGTCTTTTATAAAATCTACTGGAGTTGTGTATAGATTTAAAAGAAGTACAGAACATGTCAAAGGCTGTTCATGTTATGAGTGTTCTTTTAGAGAAAACTATTTAAAAGGTAAACAGTTTTCAGATCTTCTATATGGTTCAATGAGCATGGGCAATCCTGTACTTTTTGAAAGTTTTGTAAGCTCTTATGAGAGAGGAGACTTTTTAAATGTGCATACAGACGAAAAGAGAGGAGTTGCTTTTGTTCTAAATTTAACAAAAGACTGGAAGCCTGAATATGGAGGACTCTTAACTCTTTTAGATAACGGAGATAAGATGAAATCAATATTTCCTAAGTTTAATTCTTTAGTCTTATTTAAGCTAGGAGACGAAGGAGTACCTCACTTTGTTAGCGAAGTTAGTAGTAGAGCCCCTCATGCAAGAGTTGCGATTAGTGGTTGGTTTAACGATGAATAAAAAAGGGGCTAACGCCCCTTTTTTATAGTTTACCTAATCTGACTCGCAGGTTCCCTCCAGAATCCCTTATATCAATTCTATTATTAATACCATCCATAAAGAAAGTATTACCGTTGGCCCCACTTCCTGTATTATAGTTAGAAACTCTTGCTAACTCATCAAAACCACCGCTGCTATTATACTGCCAAGCTCTATCACTAGCAACATGCCAGTATACATCTCCTGCGGCAGGTGAAGCACCTCCTTTAAGACTTGATATAGCACTGTACTTATTAAAACTACCTCCAGTATTTGGAGCAATACCACTATTAGTATCAAATGCAAGAGTACTACCTATCGCACCTGCAGGACCTCCAGCACCTTGTAGACCTGTCGAGCCTTGCGGACCGGCCAGACCTTGAGCACCTGCAGCACCTTGAGCCCCTGCAGGACCTCCAGGACCTTGTGGGCCTGCATCACCTTGAGTACCTGCAGCACCTTGAGCACCTACAGGACCTCCTACACCTTGAGGTCCGGCAGCACCTTGAGCACCTTCAGCACCTTGTGAACCTACACCGCCTTGAACACCTTGAGGGCCTGCCAATCCTGTAGCACCTTGGGGACCTACATTACCTTGATCACCTTGAACACCTTTGTTAATAATAGGAGCACCAAAATCAGACTGATCATAGTTTCCTGTTGAAAAAGCATTTATAATCCAAACAATATCATTTATACCCGCCTGTGTTGCATTGAGATACCATCTATCTTCAGCATCCCAGCTAATCCCCGCGCCTCCTCCTACAGTCAACCAGTATCCTGCACTCGATAAATATAGTGTAGGAGTAAGATTAGTAAAGTCACTTGTATTACTACTAGGATTATTACTTGAATCCCTAGCATAAATACGATCCCACTTAGAGGTATTATTATCAGGAGTTGTAGACGTGGCCGAATGCGCTACTTTACATACCCATACTTTGCTATCATAAGACACCACAGCATTTACAGAATAATTAGAAGAAGTAGAATGACTAGATATTGTTGGACTAGTATCATTTTTATCTCTATCCGCATTATTGTAGAGAGTGAAGACAGTTATACCATCAGCTCCTGTAACTCCTTGAGCACCTACTCCTCCTCCAGGACCTTGTGGACCTGCATCACCTTGAGTACCCGCAGTACCTTGAGCACCTACAGGACCTCCTACACCTTGCGGACCGGCCAGACCTTGAGCACCTGCAGCACCTTGAGGACCTACAGGACCTTGAACACCTTGAGGACCTGCAGAACCTTGAGCTCCCACTATTCCTTGAGGTCCTACTTGTCCTTGCACACCTTCAGCACCTTGTGGACCGTCTTGTCCTGCAACACCTTGAGGGCCTACAGCTCCTCCAGGGGGCAATAACGACACACCTCTAACACCTGTTGTATTATTGGGAAAGAAATTAGATTTTCTTATTACAGGCACTTGTTGGCTTTCTAAATTTGTTGTATATTTTGTTACTGTGTGACGTACCCAATAATATCGAACTTGTGGGGAGTCTTGTGGCACTGGATGATCGTAAGTAGTCCCATCTACAGTCGCCAATAGAACTGCGTCTGTAACAACAGTATTTAGCCCTGTATAACTACAAGTTCCTTCTGAAACTACAGTCTCTCCACCCGATAATGTTAAAAAGAAGTTAGCACTAGTATTTACCTTACTCCAACCTACTTGAACGTTATACTTTGCAGGAACATCACTAGCACTAGGCCAAGTAATTGTTTTGGTTGCTATACCATTAGATATTGTTTGAGTAGACTGCACAGTAGCTCCCGGAATAGGGTCTACTACTAAATTATCTACCGCATCGGAATCTTGGCTAGATATTGTTACTGTTTGTACAGTGGAAGATGTTTTTTCAACTGTTAAATAAATTCCTGAACCAGAAGCTCCAGCATAATCTTCTACAGGAGTAGAACAAAAGCTAGAAACCGTTTGAGCGGGCTCAAAAGACCAGACCTCTGTTTTAAAAGATGCTGAATCAAAAGAGGAATGGTTTTGCCAGCTTAGTTTATTAATTCCTTTTTCTAAAATTGACGCAGTTAATCCTGAGGGAGCTCCAGGCTTTTCTTGATTAACTGCCGAAGACCCTTCAACTCCTGAGGCGGATAAAGCGTCTTCAGAGATATTGCTTATTAAGTAAGCAGAGTCATCATGCTCTCTACCGCTAACAGTTACTAGCAAATCTTTATCAAACTTTAAAGAGGTTATTCTAAATAATTTACCAGTCCAACCAAATCTAGGGTAGTTTATTTGTATTATTTGACCTGCTAAGAGTAAGTTACCTTTAGAAGGTATTTTGAACGATACATCTAACCCATACCTAGAAAGGTTTAATTTTTGAGCCACTTGTAGTCTGGCATTAAAATAGTTAGTAATACCGTTAGTATTAATATCACCTCTTTTAGGAATATTTTTATCTTCTTTCAAAAAATTAGAATTAAAATAGGTCACAGATCTAGTATCAAATTTATTAGCAGGGTCTTTAATGTTAGCTGACATGCTATTAAAACTATTTTTTACGCCATTGTCTTTTATATTTATAGCACCTATAATGTCTTCAGGATTAACAGTTCTAACTGTTCTTTCATCTGATGAAAGTCCTGAAAAGTTTGGTGCTTGTTTCTTAACAGCTAATCTATATTTTCCGGAATCATACCGTAAAACACCATTAAACTGTGATAGCATAGCATTTACATTTTCAAATAAAGATTTAGAAGTAGCTACAGTTTGGTTAACCTGATGTCTAGTAACATTTCTTTGTAATTTATTGTCCCACCCTAGGTATTTCCAATATTTTATATCATCAGAATCATATAAGCTGTACCCATTTCCTGCCCAACTATTTCCAGATATTTTTGATACAATAGGATTGCCGTTTGCGGAAGCACCGTGAGTGCCGTCGGGAAGTTCTAAGGTATAAATGGTTCCAGTGGCCGAAATATGTCGTAGCTTTAAAGTTGTAGGAGGACTGGTTGCTAACGCCTGCGAAGCCCAATCAGTCACTGTACCTGCACTTGTTGTCCACTTTACTTCCCCTTTATACCATAAAGGAGTATCTATAGGGAAGCTTTCCCAGCTGTTCCATTTTCTTCCTAATTTTCCTATAACATTTGTAAATGTTACCTCTCGATAGCCATTAACAATAGTAGTTCCAATACTTTTTATAGTGCCTTCAAACTGTAAAACACCTGTTGTAGTATTTGTGTACTCCCACTTTTTATCTAAGTTTACCCATAAGCTATTTATGTCAGAATCAAGAAGGGGGATGGTCACATCTGATCTAGTATCACAATCTCTAGCGGCTTCTTTAAACGAGTTCAAGTCTACGTCGTCTAAACTTAACCCCCTTCCATATCGGGAGTTTGTCAAATAGTCTAATAACTGCATAGCAGGATTCAATGATACTCTAATATCTTCAGCCCCAGATACAATTCTATACTTAAAATCAGTTGTATTTGTTGGGACTATTGTATAAGGCATGGGGTTTTCTAATTTTACTACTCTTGTAGATCCAAAGTAGTCAATAATTTTACTTTTAAAATACTTATATGTAGTAATATCGGTAGGAGTAGAGGGAGGAATATAAACTATTTCTATCTCCGAACCTGTATAAAAATCATCATTAGAATTTGCAGATGTAGGAAGTTTTATAACATCTAAACAAACCAACTTAATATCAGTACCAGTAAGAGGATAGGCATCTGCTAGGTTATTTTCTAAATAATTAAATTGAGTTACAAAACTTCCAAAATTACTAAACTTTAGATAAGGAGTATGACTAAAAGTGAATGTCTCGGTATAGTTAGCCAAGACTTGAGATTGGGTAGAATCAGTATTATCAAGATAAATTCTTGTAATTTGATTATTTACAGCATTGCTATTTGTACTACTTTCGTCAACAGGAAATCTTAGAGGTGTCATACCTGAAGTATAGCTATCACTTGTATTTCCGGTATAAGACCCTTGAAAATAGTATTTATTAGTAGTACCTACAACTTGTAGATAAAACTCTTCCCCAATATACTCGTCATAGTCAAATATTACACGTTGGTTTAAAAGGCCGTCTAAACCTATATAATCAAACACATCTGTAATAGTGTGAGAAGTTGAAGATATTAGTTCTGGAGATGCGGGGTTGGTAGGATTTGTTTTGTAAATCTCTACGCTATCCCCTAGATTAATACTGTCTATAGAAAACGAATTACCTTGATTATGGTAATCGTCAGGAGTATAAGCTCTATCGTAGTTATAACATTCTATTCCCTTTCCTCTAACTACAAACTTTAAAGGAGGTATAGAAGTTTCACCTTCTTTAATACTGAACTGTGCTACTACATATGCTGTATCTAATAGTTTATGGTTTGCGGTCCAATAAGAGGTCGGACCATAAGGACTTTCATAAAAGTTGTTTTGTATATGAAAATCTTCAGCCTGGGCTTTAAGGAATAGACTTGTATCAACTTGTTGGTCAGACTTACCCGTATGAACAGTAAAGTTTATTGACATAGGTGACTCAATTCTGTATATTTCTCTATGACCTATACCTTTAGTACTTAGGCCAAAGTTATTCGCTAATGAGGCTGCTGTAGGAGTTACTTCATAAAGATGTCGTAAATCGTGTTGTTGACCAGGGGTTAGCTCAAGACCTTCCACACCTCCTAAAGAATCCGATACTTGATTTTGTAGACCTGTAAATATTTCAGTTATTAGATTATCACCGCTATAGTTAATAGGCTGTACCTGAGTCAGAAGATCCCCCCCGGTAGCTCCTAAGGTGTCTCCTCTGTCCATTCTCCCTTTACAAATAAAATCAATGTCGTCAGCATTATTAGTTCCAATACTGGGGTCTCTATTGTTACCATCTAAAGAATCAACACATAAACTAGAATTTCCATCTATTAATATGTCATATATTCCACCTATCTCTCCTTCCGAGATAGCATAAGCTACGTATACATCTGATACTTTACTTTCATCAGTGTCTGCAAAAATAGGTATACTATCTATACTATTTACACCATAGCAAACAGGTAGATACCTAGCAGATAAATTAAACTGTAGATCTGTTTTTGTTGGGGTATATACTGTTCTTTGTCTCTGTCTTGTACCTCCGAACCAATCCCCATTAACATCCTCGATATAATAATCTATAGAAGATTTATCATAGGTTGAAGAAACATTCAAAGCTTTATTAGAGTGTTGAAATCCATAGTCAGAAGCATAATCAGGGCGACTAACAACATTGATATCTGGTAATCCAAAAGAATTGAGACCCCTATGTTGCTCATCTACGGTCAGTCTACCATTAACACTCGAAAAATCCCCCCAGTGACTAGTAAGTGTCCAGGTAATTGTTGAGTCTTTTGAAGGGTCCTCTTTTATACTCCCCGAAGATATCAACCCTTTAAATTGAAGATAAGGATCTCCTATCATTGCTCCGGTTTCCGAATTAAATACAACTTTATATATAAAAACTTCTCTGTTTAGATAGTTTGTAAAATCAGTAGCGTTTTCGGACTCATTGCCTTTAGAAGTTAAAGATCTCAGCTCTTCTCTAGCTAAATTAACAGTTACTCCTTGAACGTTTTCTACAAAATTAAGGCCACCAGATGTATTAGCCACATCATCAAGATCTCCTTCTACAAACTCTATTTCCATAATATATTCAGGAGGAGTTGTTAGTAATACATTATTTATACTACCAGTACCAAAATTCAATATTCTTATAGCTATATTATTAAAGCCATCATTAGCTGAATTTCCTGTTGTATTTGTAAAATTTAGTATATCCCCTTCTTGAAATCCTAGATCATACAAAGGGACGTCGGATGTATATGTCATTCTAGGAGATAACATAGTATCAATATCGATAACTACAGAGTTAACTATTACAGAGCTATCTAATACTATACTTGTTGAGGTAGCTTTTGCTTCTGTTGTTTCAGAAACAGGGCTTACTTTTAGTAGTTTATTAGCAACATATTTTTGCTCTCCATTGTTTTGAGCAAAATCATCTGAGGTACCATCATCCCATAAAACATCAAAGCCTAAGTCGGTAAAATAAGAAAAAGCTTCTGACCCTAAAGATCTTTTTTCTAAACTACCTGCAGTCAAAGCAGTAGGACGTTCAAATTTAACTAGATGTCCATAAACTAGGGGGTCGTTATTTATATAAGCAGTTTTTACTGCGCTAGGTAAGCTTCTAATAGCCATTATACTTGTGCCTCCTTAAGGCTAAGAGAAAATTTATATAGTCCATTTTCATTTAAACTATACTCCTGTATGGGAGTATCCATTACTACCCTTATTAAGGGTTTTACAAAAACTAGTTCTCCATTTTGAAATATTTGTTTAGATAGTGGGGGAAAGAAATGTATTTTTCTTTGGTTAACTCCAGGCTGTGTCCCCTCAAAGGTACCTGCAGCATTGGTCTCAACTCGTGTAACTTGATATGCTTTTTTATGTTGAGTACTAGAAATATCCTCTATGTGAAATAGATCTCCAGGCTTCGGCTCTCCCGAATTAGAAGTAAACCCATTACATAGTATACTAGTACTACCTCCTGAGGTGTCTCCTTGTGCTAAAATCTGTGGCGGAGTTCCACCCGTCTGGAGATATGTATCAAAAGTTGAATTTCTAGAAGCTCTTAAATGTGGTAATGATATAAAGAAAGGCTTTAAGGATATACCTCTGCTTAGTAAAAAGTTATACACAGGCTCAAACTGCTCTCTTAGCATAGGGTTATATGATATACTTATTTTAAAAGCGTGACTACCTCCATGCCTACTTACTATCCTTCCTGAGTTGGTTCTGCTATTTAAAATAGATGTCTCCGACGATAATTTTATCGCCTTAAATCCTGGGCCAAAAGGTCCAGTGTTATCTTGACCACTATCTCCATATCTGTAATTAGGGTCGGGTAATATGTCTTGAATACTAATAGTCATTGTTTTTATCCAGTATATCCATCATCAATATCTTCGAGAAAAAATTCTCCACTTGCATTTGCAGCTTCTCTTATCATTCCTATTATATTAGGTCTTTGCTCTAATAGTAAATCTTCAACGCCCTGGGCATCTACTGCCTGTATAGAAAAGTTCACATTAGTACTTCCGGTATTAAGTTCATCTGAGGGGACAATTTGACCAGGAACTTGAGGCAAAAATAGCTCTGGTCCTTGTTCTCCAACAACATAACCACCAGAAGCTCTAGGGGTGGGAGTGTAGTCTGTCATTCCTGCACCAGTACCCTGCTCTCCTCTAGCGTAAGCTATCTCCCCTCCTGCATTATTTCCTTTCGCTAGGTCTACGGTATTATTTCGTTCCCCTACGGATACGGACGACACTCCTCCACCACTACCACCACCACCATTGTAAGTCTGGCTATCAATCATGGATAATTGTTTTGCTCCTAATGCAATGATAAAGGCGGACATAATAGCACCGACTATAGGGCCTCCTAGTGCAAAAGCTTGCATAACAGCCATAGCAGTTGCCATCACTGTTTGAGCTTTTTTCATTTTCTTTTCTTGCTCAAATGCTTTTTTCTTTTCCGCTTCTCTTTTAGCTTCTAATGCTTTTATTTTCTGAACACTTGCTGCAGTCATGCCATCTCTTGCTCTTTCTGCAGCTATCTCATTATCTATTCCTCTAAGTTTTGCCTCGCTTGCGGCTTTCTGAACTTGACTTAGAGAATTAACAACTGCCATAGCGGCCCCTAAACCTGCTGCGATCTTATCCGCTGTAGTAGCTCCTGCAACATCCATAGCCTCGAAGGCTGTGACGAATGCAGTTTGCATATTAAGAGCACCTTCGATAGTAGAAGCCATAAGCTCCCCTTCCGGACCTAGAGCTGCCATATCTTTTGCTAGACCAGAAAAACTTGCTTTAAGAGCCTCCCCTTTTGCTGCATCTATTTCCTCCGGCTTCCCTCCGGCTTCCGCAGCTTTTATTTTTCCTGCGCCTTCTAAGCCTGCTGCAAACGTTTCACCCATTCCAGAATCTCTAGCATTAGAAGCTAGCAAGTTATATTTAGCTTGAATAGCTTTGTACTCTTCTGCAAGAGCAGCATTAAGTTTGAGCTGTACTTCTAGTTGTTTTTCTGTGCCGTCAACAGCTACTTCATGTAGTTCTTTGCTTAATATATCTGCTTTTTCTTTAGCTACTCTTACTGCTTCGGTAGCAGTTGCTACTGTATTTAGTCCTAGTGCTTCTGTTTGAGAAAGATTTGCAGCGTCTAAAGCATTTTGTTTTGCTCTCTTATTAATATCGACTAACGCTGCTTCTACGTCTTCTATATTTCTTTTACTATCAGGTCCGATACCGTATGCTGCTTCTAGATCCTTTTTTTGTTGTTCGTTAGGGGCGTTTTTACCTTGAGCATTAAGCTTGTTTATTGCTTCAGTAACATTATCAATTTCTTTTGAATATACACCCCATGTTTTAGTCGGGTCACCAACTAACTCTCTTGCCTTTTTAAGGGTTTCTCCAAAACTAGTAAAAGCATTGAGTGCAGAGTTTGCACTGTTTGAAGAAGATTTAATTGACTTTGATAAAGCTACAAAAGCTTCTTCAGTCATATCTCCCATTAAAAATTTATTAAAAGCCGCGTCTACCTCAGAAATAGCAGTATCTAGTAAGGCTGTTGTTCCTCCGATTCTCTTTTTTATGATGTCTATTCTTTTCAGGCTTTCTTCAGATTTTCCATCTAATTTTATTTCAGCACTCAACTCGGAGGTAAGACTTTCTCTCATATTTTCGAAAGTTGTTAGAACGCTAGACGTAACACTGACAGCATCTTGTTTTAATCTTTCTAAAACGTCTGTATCAAATTTACCTGCTGAGTCTTTCTTGCCCGCTGCTGCACTTACTGCTAGCTTTTTCGCAATTAAACCTTTTGGATTAGGAGAACCTTTTGCTAAACTTTCATTAGCAGATGCGAGCCCTTTACTTGCCTCTGCCATTTTAACTAATCTATCTGCATTTGCAGAGGAAAAAGCATTATCAAGAGCAGTGCCAGCTTCAGTAAGTACACCTGCTAAAGGTTTTAATGTAGTTAACCACGCATCTGTTACCTTCGAAGCGTGAGGAATTGTTTTAGCGTACTGAGCAGCTACTTTATCAAACTCTTTAATACGTTTTTCATTGTCTTTAATAGCTTTCCCTAAATTAGAGTTATCTTTTATAAATTTATTGTATAAAGGAGAAAGTAATGAAACAGCCATCATAATACCGGCTATGTAAGGCATGATTGTTAAGAACGCAGCTCCTAAGAATCTAACGCTCATTGCTAGAGTTGCGGTAACTGTTCTAGCATATACTCCTGCTGTTGCAAATCCTGTAGTTGTTGCTGTAGCTATTGTATGTGCAGTTGCTAACTCTCTAAATGCTTGGGCTTGTACTTTTGCGGCGGCGGTTAATCCATGGGTCTGCATAGTTGCTAGCGACTTGCCGTGTGTTCCTTTTGCTTCTGCAATTGCTTGTAATTGAATCTCTTTTGTAAGTTGATTTCTTACCTTTTTAGCTATTTTTAGTTTGGCGGTGTCTTTAGAAGTCATATTAATAGTCATATTTAGACTTTTCATCATTTTATCTAAAGATACTTTTTCTCTGTTAACTCCGTCCGCTACTTTATTAAAAGCTTTACCTAGCTTTTCATGTGCAGATACCCCTTTTAACGATTCACCTACCATATCTTTAGTAGCTTTTGAAGCTTCTGCTGACTTTTTCGCCATTCCTTCTAAGCCACCCATAATTTGACCTGTTAAAGAAGCACCAAACGCAGCAGCCAAACCTCCGACAGCTATGGGAGTTTCTGCAAAAAATCTTAGCATAGGGCCGAAGAAGGAGTTAATTCCATTTACAAAGGTTTTAGTTAAATCACTAAAAGTTGCAGATAACTGAGAATAAGCACTTGGGTCAAGAGCTTCTGATAATGCGCTAAATTTTGCTGTACCATCTGCAATAATTGCATTTGTAAATGCCATTCTACGCTCAAATTGAGTAAGCTCAGTATGGCTCTTTCTTACAGAATCTGCGTAGTCTCTTACAGCATCGTCAAGTCGAACCATAATACCTAATTCATCAAGAATCTCAGGCTCTAGCTTCGCAGCACCTCGAGTAAGACGATCCATAGCATCTCCAAGATCCCTACCTAGAGCCATAGCAGCACCTTTTGCTACCTTAGCTAAGCCTTCCATTTGCTCCTGCGAAAACCCTGCGGAAACACCTACAGCGGTAGTACGCATAGCTTGTTCAGCAGAAATAGCATTATCAGTAATTTCTTGAAGTTTTTTTGCTACTAAAGTAAGGTTTCTACCTGCGGCTCTACCTGTAAACTCCAAACCTTCTTGTAGTTTAGCGATTGCATCATTTCTTGAGAGCACGCCAAAAGCCGCAGTTAACGCAAATACGTTCGCGGCTAATGTGGCATAGGCGGGTACAAGACCACCGGTGATGCCGGTGGTCATTTTTGAGAAGTTTTTTGTTGAGTTAGAAGATATTCCTGCTACGCCTTTCTGCTTCTTACTATATTTGTCCGCAGATTTGGTAGCCTTGTCGGTGCTCTTTGCTACTTTTTCCGCATTTTGCCCGATAGCTTTTAGGCTGCCATCTTCCATGACCTTATACGTAACTTGTATTGTATCTGCCACTAGCGTTTTCTCTTTAGCTTATCTCTCTCCTTTTTTAATAATTCACGAGAGTGTTCTACAGCTCTTGAGTCTAGTATATCTAGAATCTCTAAAAATAACTCTTTGTCTTCTATTTTCAATGCCTCCATATAGATAGGAAGATTTGTGTAATCTTTTCCGACATATCCTACATCGGGATACATCCTATCTTGTAGCATTGAAAATGCGTTCATAGCATAAATTACTATGTCGGGAAAGTCCTCGTAGTCGGGAGGTATCTCCTTTAAACTTGGTTCTTGCCCTAATTGTTCACACATGGTAAGATAACGATCTTTCGTCATCTTACTTTCACTATTTTTTAGGAATAGTGTTAATCTTTCTAGGAGTTGATTTTTCTGGTCCTGTGCGAAAGTTTTCAAGGTCAAAGACTACCTCATTGAGCCACGTATCAAATTCTGTTGAAGAACTTACTAGAGTTTCGGCATTTTCCTCACTATACTCTAGTTCCTTTTCAGGACTTTCGTTTCCCATGTCTATAAGCAATAATGTTTCTAAGTATGCGAGCTTGAGTCCTTTCCAATTTTTAATAACAGCTTTTGTAAAATCTTCTACAAACCTTTCCTCGTTAAGTTCTTCTACAAGTTGTCGAGTTTTTCTATCAAATTTTTGTTCTGTACATCTCTTACGCAAAGAATTTAATTCTTTTTTTGAAAGATTTGCTACCTCTATAGAGAATCCGTCTAGCCCAGAAAAGTCAATCCACACTGCTTTAGAATCAACCATTAATTTTTTTAGTTCCATTTTTGTTCCTTATGTTTATGTTTGTATTTTAATATATGATCTAGTATCTGAACTAGAATCTGAAAAATTTGTAGGATTATCAGTCATTTCCCAATCGTATGTTGTAGTAAAAACAGTACCAGTTGATAGCCTACTAGTGTAAGTACATCCTAATAAATTAAACTTAAATCCTTTACTTGCGGACTCCCCTGCTACTATAGATAGAATTTTATTAAGTTCATGATCGTGCGATAAGCCACCAACGCTGCTAAACTTTGGCGCTTTTGTATATGCAGTTATAGAGCCTGAAACTGTTCTCTTATCTACTGTTGCCTGTTGAGGTGATGAAAGCACCCCGGCTAACGTATTATTTAAAGTTTGAGAAGGCAGCCAGTTTATACTGTTTTGTACTTCTACTGTTAGACTAACTACACATGGTATATCGGTACTATCAGGCAGTTTTGCAGACAAATAATCAACTTTTTGAAACTCTGTTGGCTGACTTACTGCACCAAAGAAACTGTAAAAGTCAACATGCTCTCCCGTCATCATTGTACCTTCTCCCTGCACTTTTAATTTTAAAACAGAATTTGTTTCTATTATAAACTCAGCATTGGATATAAAACAATTATATACCTGCACCTTAAAATCTGCATCGTTCTGGGTAGGTTTATGCCCTGAGAAAGCTACTATGTCAAAATTACTATTAGTTATAGGCTTAAGTATAGCATCCATAATAATATCAATAGCCACATCTGTTACAGTAGGCACAAGTATTGTCATTTGAAACTTAGCGGGGTTAATTTTTGTTACTAGAGACCCATCACTTAATTTATGAGGTTCGTGTAAAGTTTTTGTTTTATAGCCTTGATTTACACGACTCTGACTGATACTAAAGTCTTCTACTGCTAATATGCTTGTATTAACACCCATGTTGTAGGTGTTCGTGGTCCTGCCAGAGGTACTCGTCGGTTCCGCTATATAAATTTCACTATTTTTCTTAAAAATGTAGTCAGTCATAAAAGTCTCTAATAAGATAAAGGGGTCGAAAAAGACCCCTTTATTAACTTTTTCTATTCCATATTATAGTCTAAGAGACCATAAATGTCAAGAAATATTTTTAAGTAGCTACATACTTAATTGTTAGTTCGTCAGTTCCATCTATAGTGCTTGGTAGAGCATGGAAATTAGTTTCTAAAGAAATAACATCTTCGATTCCGTGAGAAGGAACTTCAAGATGACATTGTGCCATATCTAGCTCGAGTCTAGGATCTCCTGATGCACCACCTACTTTAAAGGATAAATTAAAGTTATTAGTGATTGTGCTAGTACCTTCAATGATATTCTCAAACAAATCCGCACTTGAGCTAGCCTCTGCATTTAGATAGCAAGTAAAGTTACCTGTAACAGAACGAGTACCTGTAACATGAGCTAGAGGCTGATTTACAGTACCTAGAGTTTCTGGGGTTAAGAAAGTCATGTTATTTGAGATAGTAATGTTACCACCTGTTAGTACTAAATCATAAGTTGTAGTTGTGGGGGAAGTAGAACTAATTGCTAAAGAAGTTAATCGATTACGAATAAAGTTACTTGTAGAACTAGTACCTTCTGTTACTGTCGGAGTTATTGCTCCACCAGATAAGAAAGAATGATCCGCATCAGCGGCTTCTTTAATAATTTTGCCCATGCCTGACCAGTTAATAGTAGCAATACCATCAATATCAAAATCAAGTGAGGCTTCGTTTACACAACATCCTTCAATATGATATACAGTTTCAGTACCACCACTAGTAGCACCCATTACAAAAAATAAGTCAATAGTACCTAAAGATGTTTTGTTGGCTTGATCAAAATTAATATCAAGTGCACCATTGGTGTCAGCAGTGTGGTCTAATCCTGGGAAAGTGTTTGAGGCATAAGTACCTGCGCCAACCATTTGTGCCCATAGAACTTCTTCTACTGCGTGAACTTTTTCCGCACTATCTGCAGCACCTGTGCCGCTACCTTCAGACTTGAACGGACGAACATAAGTAGAGAAACTCCACTCTGCAGGTGCGTACGAATCTGTAAACATTTGTCGTCCACGACGGCTGTTGCCGCTTGCGTCAGACATTTCGTTCAGAGTAATTTCTGAAGCGTTTGTTGCTTGTGAGAATGAAAATCCGTCCAGTACAGGAATTTCCCATACGTTACCACCAATCGCGGCATAGACTTTCGTATTTCTGCTAAAATATAATGTATCTGCCATAGTTTATCTCCTATGTATCTTGAAAAGACAAGGACGTGA
>ERZ1048068.1955-NODE-1955-length-15130-cov-8.129950_pt1 | contig 15130 bp, 10 predicted proteins | sample MGYA00383098_ERZ1048068 | MGnify/ENA primary metagenome ERZ1048068 (study PRJEB29581, sample SAMEA5548368) | metagenome | biome: marine; feature: coastal; material: water | depth 1 m | study: Short-term variability in the microbial, nano- and picoplankton... | reverse complement strand
GGCTATACTATCCCAGCTAAATCTACTCCTTGCTACAGCTAGTCCTTTTTCTCCTACTTGCTTTCTGAGCTTTTCACTCGCCAACAGCTTATCTACTTCCTCAATAAAAAGTGCTTTTTCTTTGGCCATTATCACTCCGTCCCCACTCTCTATCTGTAGTCCTTCGAATCCTATGTGCGTGCATACTGCAGGTACACCCATAGCCATCGCTTCCAATACTTTGTTCTGTGTACCTGCACCAAATCGAAGTGGAGCTATGAGCACGCTAGCTTCCTTATACATATCTTGTATATCTGGCACAAAACCAGTGACTTCTATACCGGGTTCATCTGCAAGCTTTTTGACAACTTCTACTGGCCTTTGCCCTGCTATTACAAATCGTGTATATGGATTATTTTGATGAATCTTAGGCCACATTTCCGAGGCAAAATATTGCACGGCATCTACATTAGGAGCATAGTCCATATTGCCTGTGAAAAGTAAGACTTCCGCTGATTCATAGTCGTGTCCTTCTTGGACATCAAAAGTATTAAGGTCTACCCCATTAAGGAGGATGTCTAGATTGTCTGTTTTGTGGAGTTTTTCGAGGTACTTTTTATCCTCTCTAGAGCATACCAGTGTCTTATCATAGTGCTTGATGACGGCCTCAGCTTTTACAAGTCTGCCGACCTCTACGGTGTCTACTAAACGATTAATAAGCGGTCTGTCCGTTTCGTTTCTCCTTTTGAAATAAAGCGAAAAAGCATCTGGCAGATCAAGAATCTTAGGCAAATTGATGTGTTTAGAATACTGACTCATCCTCAGATGCTGAGTATGAATCACGTCTATATCGTAGTGCTCTACAGCCTTTTTTACCATACGGTGCATCTTGCTGCTTTTGAAGTAAGCTACCTGCAGTGGTGTCTTGCTAAAAATTGCCGGTATACCATTCAAGATAGATCTCCATTTGGGTAAGTACACAAGTTCTATTTCCTTGAAAATGGGCTGCAATTCTTTCAAGTCATTGAGCTCTTCCCTATCCTCGTAGAAGGTGACTAGATATAGCGTATGCTTTTCTGCCAATCTCTTGGTGAGATTGTAGATTTTCAGCTTATCACCTCTGTAAGGTGGATAAGGAAATCTATTGGCTATAAACAGAATATTCACGAGCACAAATATGAGTATAAATATGATATCGATCCCCCTTTATAGATGGTTATATAATCCTTATAATTGCAATGCCTTAACAAAGCTTTTACCTTATTTATGAAAAATTTAAACCTTATTGCCTTTACACTGCTGATAGTTGCTTGCTTTTCTGTGCGTGCTCAAGACACAGTGAGTGTACAGAGTCTAGTCTATGCTAGCCAAACGAGAGACACCATCGTATCCTTCCCAGATGGTTCAGATTCTTATGAAAAGATACTGATGAAATACTCTATGCGATGCAAGGGTGCACGTATCAGTACAGGCAGCAATAGAAACTTAGGCTGTGGTGAGTGGGACTACAGTTGTAATACCTACATAGTAGATAGCTCTAGAATAGACTCACTGCTCACTACTACAGCAGAATATAGGATATCAAACTTCTCAGAAGATGAGTTTTCTTACAGTTCAGACCCGATCTATGATTTGTACAGAAAGTACAATATCACGACTACGGTATCTGAATCTTCCAATATTACAGAAGCTAGAATAGGCTTAGAAAGCAATACACTTACTCAGGCAGTACCTATACCAGGTAATCCTGAAGGTCCACTTTCAGGTACATCTGTATTTATGTATACAGTGTCTGAGCTTGCAGCTAGTGGATTAGCAGCAGGTGAGATAGATGCTATAAAACTCTTTAGTCAAACGACACTTGATGTTTCTGCACTCAAAATAGATTTCAAACACAGCACGGCAGATTCTTTGGATGCTAATGCATCACTACTTAGTGATTGGGAAAATGTGTTTTCCAATGATGTTTCATTTGCCGTTGGAGAAAACAATCTTCAGTTTCATCAGCCATTTACTTGGGATGGTACTTCCAATGTATTGGTGAGATATACCAGAGATCAGAAGACACTGAGTCAGCAACTGGCATTAGAATCTAGCATAAGCGATACCACAAGAGGATTATCCGCTTATGGAGGTCGTTCCGTATACTTAGATGGGAGTACCTACCTAGAGTCTAATACATATGAAGGTGTACTTGGGAATGCTAATAGAACAATGAGTGCTTGGATAAAAACAACACAAGTTAACGGTGAAATAATCAGTTACGGAAACAATGCAACTGGGCAAAAGTGGGTGTTCAGAATAAATGATAATGGAAAACTAAGAGTAGAGATAAACGGTGGTTTCATCGTAGGCACTACAGACCTCAATGAAGGAAAATGGCATCACGTGGCTTGTGTACTAAATGGTAATGCCGTTTCTGATATCACGCTCTATGTAGATGGCAATGCAGAAGCAAATACGGAACTATCGAGCATAGCCGTGAATACAGCAGCAAATATCAAGGTACGAGTGAGTCTTGGAATAAACAACAGACAATTTCTTGGCAATGTAGATGACGTAAAAATATGGGACAGAGCACTCTCAAGTACTGAGATTGCTGATGATGTGCGAAATGCTGCAAATACGCAAGATTTGTCACTTCAGTTATATTATTCTTTCAATACACTGACTCCTTCAGCAAGTAATATATTGGACCTCTCTGGTAATGGCCGAGATGCGAGCACATTTGAAAATCTGAATACGAGTGGATTTAGAGGATATGAGAATTTTAAGAACTTCACGAAACTAGGATTAAGACCCAATACTGTATTCGTATCTGGAGATTTTACACAGACTTCTGACACCGTATCTGTGACTGATAGTGTGGCACAAATACCAAATATCGTGGAGCAATATGAGGTAGTTTCCAATAGCAACACTATTTTCAGTGATGAACTCAATGCAGTATCCAAACAAGAATACTGGAACACAATCAATAAAATCAATACTTACGGTCCTGACGGTGAAATCATAGAAACACAAGATGCCGTTTCTCAAGGAACATTGAGTGCTGGTACACTTCAATACTTCAGAAGATGGCCTTCTCGATTAGAGATTATGTCATTTGTGACACCATACGGAATTGGTTTAGATTTAGGACCTGACGGCAAGACTTGGACCTTTGATGTAACCCATTTCACCCCTATTCTAAAAGGAAACAAAAGAATGTTCCTGAGCAGAGGTGGTCAAAACCAAGAGGAGATGGATATTGAGTTTTTATTCGTAAAAGGTACTCCAGCCAGAGAAGTACTTTCTATAGACCAGATTTGGCCTACAGAGCAGTATCAGCCCAACTACACACAGATACAGCAAAACACAACCATATTTCCCCCTGTCACCTATCCTATTTCATCTGAGGTGAAAGGTGTGAGTGTACGCTCGGCTATCACAGGACATGGTCAAGACGGTGAATTCAGACCTCGCAACCACACGATTACTGCAGATGACACTACCTTCACAAGAAGCGTATGGAAAGCTTGTGCGAATAACCCAATATACCCACAAGGTGGAACTTGGATATATGATAGAGCCGGTTGGTGTCCAGGGATGGCAACTGACGTAGCAGAATACGATATCACTTCAAGAGCACTAGACGGTGGCGAAGTAACACTAGACTACAATGTAGAAAGTGGATCTGGCGACTCTAGATATATTGTAAACAACCAAATCGTACTCTACGGAGACTACAACTTTGAACTAGAAGCAGGCATAGAAGATATCTTAGAACCTTCTACCAAGGTGGAGTATGCACGTGATAACCCAATGTGCATCAATCCTAAGATGCTAATAAGAAACAACGGATCAGAACTCATTACGAGCATTACCATTGACTATTGGGTGAATGACAAAGCAAATAAGAGTACGTTTACCTGGCCTTGTCATCTTTTTAGCAATGGTGTAGAAAAAATATACTTCCCGATAGATAACCGTGTATGGAGCTCTACGAATACGGATAATCCAGTATTCTCAGCGGAAATCGTTGCTTTGAATGGCCAAGAAGATCAATATCCAGCCAATAATGTGTACCACAGTACATTCGAAATACCAGAATTATATCCTCCAAAGATTGTACTTTTCTACCGTACCAATGCTGCTGCATCTGAAAATACAATCTCCGTAAAAAATGAGTGGGGGCGTGTACTTTTCGAAAGAAACGACCTGCAACCAAATACCTTGTACAGAGACTCATTGACTCTTGGACTTGGCTGTAAGCAATTGGAAATTACCGACTCTGATGGAGATGGTATCAGTTTTTGGGCCAATAGTGATGGAAGTGGATTCTTCAGAATCATGGCACAAGGTGGTGGTATCCTGAATATCATCGAGCCTGATTTTGGTGGAGGAACTATCGTAAACTTCACGGTGCTACACGCACTCAATGTTCCTGAAAAAGAATTAGAACTGGGATACAAAGCATATCCTAATCCTACAAATGGGAACATCACTATATCAGGTGGGGACTTGAAAGACGTAGATTGTGAAGTGATTAATGGTCTAGGCCAAATAGTGAACTGCCCACAAGATAATACCGGAGACAGGCTCACACTAAATCTTTCAGCTCAGGTTTCAGGAGTATACTTCGTGAAACTTGTGAAGAATGGTGCAGTATGGACGGAAAAAATAATTCTACAATAATCACTTACGATTGTTAACGTAAGCATAAAACCATTTCAACTGAAGAAAAATTCAAATTACCCAGAAATTAAAATGAGTCATATCAAACTAAATACCATTGTAGAGGCCATAGAAGAAATCAAAAATGGTAAAATGGTCATCGTAGTAGATGATGAAGATAGAGAAAATGAAGGAGACTTTCTGACTGCAGCTAGAAATGTAACTACTGAAATGGTGAATTTTATGGCGACAGAAGGACGAGGACTTATCTGTGTACCACTTACCGAGGAACGATGTGATGATCTGGAGCTAGACCTTATGGTGGGGAAAAATACAGCACAGTATGAGACTCCATTTACCGTATCGGTAGACCTCATCGGTCACGGCACCAGTACAGGTATTTCGGCGTATGATAGAGCTATGACTATCCAAGCCTTAGTCAATCCAAAAACAGAACCAAAAGAACTGGGAAAACCAGGGCACATCTTCCCTCTTCGTGCGAGAACACAAGGTGTATTAAGGAGAGCAGGACATACCGAAGCAGCTATTGATTTAGCACGTCTTGCTGGTTTCGAACCTGCAGGATGTATCGTAGAGATTATGAATGAAGATGGTACTATGGCTCGTCTTCCAGACTTGTTAAAAGTAGCAGAAAAACACGATATGAAGATCGTGTCCATAGCAGATTTAATCGAATATCGATTGAAGCACGAAAGTCTCATCGAAAAGCAGATAGATGTGCATATGCCTACTGATTTTGGTGATTTTGAACTCCACGCATATAAACAAGTTTCCAATGGTATGGATCATCTAGCACTAGTAAAAGGTGAGTGGAAAAAGGACGAACCAGTATTGGTTAGAGTGCATTCCAGCTGCATTACTGGAGATATCTTCGGCAGTTGCAGATGTGATTGTGGTGAGCAGCTGCAAAGAGCTATGCAAGAAATAGAGCAAGCTGGAAAAGGTGTGATTGTTTACATGAATCAAGAAGGTAGAGGAATCGGACTGCTAAATAAACTCAAAGCATACAAGCTTCAGGAAAATGGACTGGATACAGTAGAGGCTAATTTAGAACTTGGATTCCAGATGGACGAGAGAGACTATGGTGTAGGTGCTCAGATACTGAGAGATTTGGGTGTGACCAAGATGAAACTAATGAGTAACAACCCTGTAAAACGTAAAGGACTCATAGGATATGGTCTTGAGATAGTAGACAATGTAGCCTTGCAAGTAGAGCCAAACCCTCACAATAAAGCCTATCTAGCTACTAAAAAAGAAAAAATGGGGCACGATTTGTAGCATACATACTTCCATAAGATTTAAAGCCTTTCACTTCTTAGTGAAAGGCTTTTTTGTAGATTTGATTTATGCCTTCATCCGATACCGGAAATACTATTACTAAAAACAACTCCAGGATGCGTGGTAATTCTGTGAAACGGTATAAGAAAATACGAAGTTTGTATCACGGTCTGGGTAATGATGGTTCTAATTCTGAAAGGCAAAAACTTACTCCTGAAGAACTAGCTGCAGGACGACAAAAGGTAATCGCCTACTATACTAAGAGAAACAGAAGGATATGGACTCAAATCATATCGGTCTCCATTGTTACTCTAACCGTTATTGGGGTTGTTTTACGGAAGTTAATCTCCTAAATTTCTTATTTAGTGAGCTTTACTTATTCTTCTTAAATTTCCACCATTTCTTCTTTGGAGTTTGCTCCAGCGTTTCACCAGGTTTTTCTGTTACCACTTCCTTATCCGTAACGCTTCTCGATATCCAGAATTTAATATGTACACTAAAAATCATATTGACTTTCGTCATTCCTTTTTGAGCAGGAACCCATTGGCCTGATGTAGATTTTATCACTCGAATGATCTCTTCTGTGAGTGATTCGTGTACCTCACTCCCATCCGTATAAATATCCTTCACATTCCCATACTTATCTACTGTAAATACTGCGTTGACTTCACCAGTATAGTCATTCTCTAATGTAACCGTAGGATAGACCAAAGTAGCATTTATATGTTGATTTAATTTTTCTTGCCCTCCTTGGAAATAAGCTTGAGATGTCACTTCTCTATTTTCATATACTTTGTCTTGGCTATAAACCATAGCGAAGCATAACAATAAAAAACTAGCAGTTAAAAATCTTTTCATAGTCTCAAATATATCGGTAGACCTACAGGTTCAGCAAAAGGAGACTTCTACCAATCGACGAACACAAATAATCAAGTGTTGTGCAGTAGGATTTTGAAGATGAAGACTTTAGAACAATTGAAACTTCACAGGAGTGGTATAAATCATACTGACTTTCAGTCCGTCTTTGCTCGCAGGTATCCACACCCTATTCGTGCTGAGCACTACGCGTTTTGATTCCTCTACTAAAGCTGTGGAGACACCAGAATTGATCTGTTTCACCTCTGAGACTTGGCCAAATTCGCCTACCACGAATTGGATGAGTACAGTACCATACGATCCTTTCTCTAGTGCTGAGGTGGGATAGTTCACGTTTTTTTCGAGGTATTCTAGCAGTGCTTTTATTCCGCCTGGAAAACTTGCTTCCTCGGTAACTTCCTAATACTTATAAACTTGGGATTCTTTAAATACTATCTCACTTAGCTTTACTGCACGAGTCTTTTCTTCTGGTGAGGAACTATCTTATAGTTTCTTCAAAGAAATGGTGTCTTCCAGTGCGACACTCTCTTCAAGAATATTGAGAAGCTCTTCAGCCTCTTTCGTGTCATTTTCAGACTCTGCTATAGTTAGTTTTTCTGTGACAATATCTTTCTCATTCTCTTCTTGAATGTTCATTTCAAAATTGATCGGTATGCGATACAGCATACGCACCTTCTCATTTTCTTTGATTACAGGTGTCCACATACCATTAGTGGATTGAATGACTCTAAATCCTTCTGCTACCAACAAGTGATGAACCGTGGTATCCAGGTTTTTGAGGTCTACTATCCTGCCCTCAGTATCTATGGTAAACATCAGCATTACCTTGCCCATTATATCTTTTTCTAAAGCCTCTGCAGGACAAATAGTATGCTCACCGATATACTTTTGTAAGCCATAATCTCCACCAGGAAACTGAGCTCTACTCGTGACATCAAAAGATTCGTACAATACAGAATCTTGAGCAAGTAAGAGCATTGGCAAACAAAGAATTGATGCTATCAAGGGCTTTCTCATTTAGCGAAGATACTGAGCAAAAAACACTAATTTAACAAGATATTTATAAAAGCAGCTTCTATTCGGCATTATCAATGTACTCATTACCTTTGTACGCTTAATCTAAAACACGTGCTTCATATTCAAAACGTATCCTTCGAGTTTGGTGGAAATTACCTTTTCAAAGACATTGACTGGTTTGTAAAACCACGAGAGCGAATAGGACTCATAGGTAAGAACGGTGCGGGTAAATCTACCCTTCTAAAGCTCATCATGGGCCAGTACGATGTGCGTGAAGGTTCCATAAACAAAGCAGGAGGCGTAAACTTAGGATATCTATCACAAGACATGATCAGTGAAGATGGAGATCAGACCATCTTAGAACACGCTAAGCAAGCTTATGCTCGTGCCCTCTTCGTGCAAGAGGAACTAGAGAAACTCTACGCTTTGATGGAAACTGATCCAAGTGAAGAAAACATCCAAAAAATGGCCGATTACCAAGAAGAGTTTGATGCCTTGGACGGATACAACATGGACAATAAGACTGCTGAAATCCTTGAAGGTTTGGGTTTCAAGACTGCAGACTTAGATCGTCCAATGAAAGAATTCTCCGGTGGATGGCGTATGCGTGTGGTATTGGCTAAGATGCTGCTGGAAGAGCCGGACATTATGCTTATGGATGAGCCTACTAACCACTTGGACTTACCCAGTATTGAATGGTTAGAGAGTTATTTGAGTAATTATCCGGGAAGTGTAATCATCGTATCTCACGATAGGGAGTTTTTGAATAAGATGATTACTAAAACTGCTGAGCTAAGTGGAAAAAAACTCTACTTATGGGATGGCAACTATGATTTCTTCCTTAAAGCTAAAGTAGAACGCGATGATTTAATCAGCAGACAAGCAGCAAATCAAGAGCAATATATAAAGGAACAAGAAAAATTCATCAATAGATTCAAAGCAAAAGCAAGTAAAGCAAAAGCTGTACAGTCTAGGGTGAAGATGGTAGACAAGATAGAGCGAATCGAGGTTATAGAAGAGGATAAATCCAATCTAAAAATCGATTTCAAGGTAGGTAAGCAGAGTGGCAAAGTAGTGATGGAACTCGATGGCATCACCCAAGGATTTGGTGCAGAAAATCTATTTGAAAATGTATCCAGAGAAATCGTACGTGGAGATAAAATTGCCCTCATTGGTGCCAACGGTACGGGTAAATCTACTTTCTTGAGTATCATAGCAGATGAACTAGAATACACCGGAACTCGCAAGCAAGGTCATAATGTAGAACCGTCTTTCTACGCTCAGCATCAGCTCGAAAGCTTGCATATGGAGTACGAGATACTGGAAGAACTCCAATACGATGCACCGCATAAAACGGAAATGGAATTGCGAAGCATGCTAGGTTGCTTCCTTTTTGCGGGTGATGATGTTTTTAAGAAAATAAAAGTACTTAGTGGTGGTGAAAAAGCAAGAGTTTCCCTAGCGAAGACTTTAGTGTCTGAAGCTAACTTTTTACTTCTGGATGAGCCTACGAATCACTTGGATATAGACTCCATAGAGATTATCATAGAAGCACTCAAGCGATATGAGGGTACTCTCATCTTTGTATCTCACAATAGATATTTCATCGAGAAACTAGCGAATAAAGTATGGTGGATAGAAGACGAAGACGTAAGAGAATATCCAGGTACGTACCATGAGTATCTCTATAAACAGTCACAAGAGGAACATAAATCAAAGCCCATTAAGCAAAAGAAAAAGTTACAAACTGTAGAGGCAGAACCGAGCAAGAACTCTTGGAAACTAAGAGATGAATCTGAAGAGCAACTTAAAAAGTTGAAAAAGAAACTGGCTCAAAAAGAAGAACAAACTGCAAATGCTAAAAGCCACGCACAAAAGATAGAAACAAAACTGTCTGACACTGAAAGTTTATCTTCAGAAGACATTGCAGACCTAGGCAAAGAGTATTCAGAAGCTACTGAAAGACTAAAAGGACTAGAGTCTGAATGTGATGATATCCTTGAAGATATCATTCTACTAGAAGACTAAAAGATATTCGCGTCTAAAAAGCGACTCCAACCCCAAAAGTTTGGAAAAAGCCAGTAAAGGAAGTCTTAGGACCTCCTTTGATTCTCTCATCACCAGACTTCCAATTTTTATTTGACACATCTAACGTATACCCTGAAGTAGCGTTGATCACAAACCTACCTAGATTAATATCCAGAGCTAAATATCCATCGAATATAAATGCGTCATTCTCATAGGTTATCGTTCTATTGCTTCCTAAAAATCCATTGGCTACGTTACCAGTCACATTTGCATTTTGCTCAGTAGATAATTCAAGCTGATTGTAGCCAAATCCAATGCCAGGTAGTAAATCAATTACTTTCACCTTATGGGTTACGTTGTAGAAGAACATAGTCTTAAACATCAAACCAGAAAGCTCATAGTCTTGAAAACCAGTAGCGATTGACCCTACAGATACCTCTTCATCAACTATGCTACCTATTTTGAAGCCTGAGATAAAGTTACCACTTCTATTCAACATTGCAAATTCTCGAATTTCTCTCTGAGAATCAAATAGTGTCTTAGCACCTGCATCTCTCATCAAGTCATTCAGTGATGTCATGTCTATTGAATAACTTCCTATTCCAAATATATACTTGGTATCATACCCTTTAGAGTTAGATGATGAACTTACACTATTGGTATATGCTTGACCTTTTTTATCATAACTATTCAAAAGCAGCAGGCTGAAATCATTCGAAAAGTTCTTCACTAACTGACTGTCCTTACTCAAATCAATAAGTGAAACACTATTCTCTTCCATATCTTCAAAGTATGGATTGAATAAATCAAAAGTTTCTGACTTATCAGGAGCGAAGTTTCTATCCGTATTATACACAATACCAATGGTCATCACCTTATCCTTGAAGCTATTTCCAGGACTGCTCTCTATCCTATCTGCCAAGCTGCTGAATCTAAACCATTCACACGAGTTACTACTCTGCACATCCATTGTCGTATGGCATCTACCAAACTGACCAAACCAATTCCCAGGGTGACTGCTGCTCTCAGATAAAAAACGTTGGTGCATATAGTTCTCACGGAAATGGTATTCTTGAATAGCTCCGGTAGATTCTAGCTCTTGCCACTTCTGACGTGCTTGGTATTCATCTACGATGATTTGTCTGAATTCTTCATATCGATTGCCTAAGTATTCTTTGTAAAGTGATTCTTGACTTTCGAAGTTTTCACTTATAAGTTTCAAAGAACTCCCCGTTTTAAACTGTAATCCTGCAAAGTAATTTCCTGATTCACCTTCCCCTAGCTTAAAATCATTATATGATGCAAGGCTTCTAATACTGGCAATATGCATTGCTATGGAGTCAGGTACAGTTTTACTCTCATCAGGAAGTAAAAAATTTAAGGTCTTAGCAATGGGATAAACACCCCTATCTAAATCTATGCCCGTAAAATATAGTTTCTCATCATCTGCCAAGCTATCATTGAATTCCTTGAGTTCTTGAATGACAGATCCATATTCTTTGTAGGCAAATCTATTGATGCTTTGAAATAAACTAGTATCACCTGTCTTCAAATAGTCATTGACCAAAATACCGTAAGAGTTGCCATATTCAAACATAATGTTTCGGACTCCTGCATTTCTATGCAAGTACTTAATCATTTTCAGCCAGATACGGGCATTACTCTCCGTAAACATATGATTTTCACCTGTAATGAATACTTCATAATCAGCTACCTGACTATCCATCAACTCAAACCCACTGAATGACTCACCATAGAGATGAATAGAATCTTGATTTGAAATGAACACTTCATCGCGGACACTCACACCAGATAAGTTACGTGAACTTACAACTGACTTTTTCTTATCCTTCTTCGAGTTAGATAGCTGTCCGAAACTGTGAGAACAAGAAGAAAACACTAATAGAGATACAACGAGGTATCGGTGGTTTAATTTCATATTTATAAATGATCAAAGAAGTAATTGCTAACCTTCTCATATAAGTGAACTCGATCTTGTCCATAAACATTGTGTTTATGCTTAGGATACACAAAATAATCAAGTTGAACGCCTTTAGACACTGCGGTCTCTAAGTATTGAAGACTATGCTGCCATAGGACAACATCATCCAATCCTCCGTGAATCATAAGTAATTTACCTTCTAGATTTTCAACGTTATTCTTCAAATTGGTTTTCTCATATCCTTCGGGGTTTTCTTGAGGAGAATCCATATAACGCTCAGTATACATAATCTCGTATAGTGTCCAATCTATGACCGGACCTCCAGCTACACCTACTTTGAACACACCTGGATGACGAGACATCATACTGGTCGTCATAAATCCACCATAACTCCATCCGTGTATACCCAGTCTTTCGCTATCCACCCACGACTGTTTTTTTAGCCATTCTACTCCTGTCAATTGATCCTCCATTTCATATTCACCGCAGTTTCTGTGAATCGCACTTTCGAACTCAAATCCACGGTCTGCACTTCCTCTTCCGTCAATACTAAATAAGACATATCCTTTTTGAGCCATATATTGATACCATAGATTAGCACCTCCAAGCCAGCTGTTTCTTACTAATTGTAAGTGTGGCCCGTTGTATAGATATAAAACTACTGGGTATTTTTTATTGGGGTCAAAGTCTACCGGTTTGAATACTCTGTAGTATAAATCATCACCACTCTTTCCTTTCAACTTACCGAGACTCATTTCTCCAAGTTTGTACTCTGTTAATGGATTTTTTGCTTCGTGTAGAACATCCTTCAAATTTCCTGATTCATCGAGAATTCTTACTTGCTTTGGCACTTCAGTAGAACTAAATTGATCTATGAACATAGAGCAATCAGAGTTGGCTGTAATAGAGTGATAACCTGGAGTCACTGTCAAGTTCTCCATTTTACCAGATTTTGCATTCACACAATATAAATGTCTCTCTAACGGAGAGTCTTTTGTGCCCGATATGAAGAGCTTACTTCCATCTGCATTCATTCCGTGATAATCTGTAACTACCCATTCCCCTTTGGTTAGTTGGCGTAACAAATTACCTTCTATATCATATAAATATAGATGGTTGTATCCATCTCGCTCACTCCACCAAATAAATTTTGTCGGATCTTTTTCTAAAAAAATAGCTGGATGCTCGGGCTCTACATACTTTTCATTTCTTTCTTCAAATAGGGTCTTCACGAAATCTCCTGTAGATGCATTGTACATATTCAATTTCATATGATTCTGAGCACGATTGACTACTGCTATCAAGACAAATTTTTCATCTGGAGTCCAACTTACGTTGGTCAAGTACTGTTCTGGATCACCAGTAGTTTTTATTTCTACCGTAGGAGCCTCCATTGTATTTAGCTTCACCACTTTCACCTTTACGTGGTGGCTTTTTGCCCCTGCTGTTGGGTAGCGGAGCATATTCGCAGTTGCAGGAGTATCGGCAAGCTTGTAAAGTGGATATTCGGTGACCATAGTCTCATCCATTTCATAGTATGCCAAAGCACTGTAATTAGCAGATGGAAAAATACCACCTGTGATTCCAAACTCACTTCTATGCACAGCCTGACCGCTAACAATGCCTTTGTTTTCGTTTTTTACAACATCACCCATCCCTTGATAATCGTAGGTAAACCCATTTTCAATGGTCACATAGTATCCTTTACCGTTACTAAATAATGTGGGATTGGTAACTCCTGTGTAGAGCATCACATCCAACTTCCTTATTTTCTTAGATTCTATATGATATGCGTATACATCCCTTCCTGATACAAATTGAAACTCTTTATTATTTATCCAATTCGCTCTTGGTAAACGTTTAAGCTGAGCATCTTCACTCAGATTTGCATTTATATCTTCTAATGTCGTATTTATAGTTCTGCCTGCAGTATTGGCTATTTCTTGTACTTCTATAGATTGTTCCCCATCTGATACACGAAGCTGAGAATACCAATTCCCCTCAGGGAGCCACTGCATATCATATAGTCCTTTGGGATACAAATGATATCCTCTAATAGCATCTTGAACAGTAAGTAATTTATCTTGTGAAAAACCTAAGAATGAAATTGCTACAAACAGCAGCACAGTAAATTTTCTCATATTGAGCAAATATGCAGAAATATTGGAGTTAGATGAAAGCGAAGTGATAAATCGGGGATAAACTTTGATAGATTTTTAATGCATCAGACTTTCTAAAGCGTTTTGAATGGTAGAATATTTAAACTGATATCCATTCTTGACCAGTCTTTTTGGAAGTACCCACCTGCTTTTCAAGACTAATTCAGTTTCCGTTCGAATCAGAACAGCTCCAAAATTCAGTAACCAAATCGGAGAAGGTAAGCCAAATGGCATTTTGAATACCCTCCTCAACGCTTTCATCATTGTCGTATTATCTATCGGATTTGAACTAGATAAATTAAAGCTACCTTCAAGCTGTTCATTCTTAAACAGAAACAAGATACTGTGATAGACATCTTCTTGATGAATCCATCTAAACATTTGATTTCCTAAACTTTGCTTTCCATCTAATCCATACTTCACCAACCTCTTAAAGGGCAGCAACGCTCCACCCTCAGTACCTAAAACTATAGCTGTCCGAAGTGCTATTCGCCGTGTTTTGGGTAATGTGCTTTGATAAAAAGTACTCTCCCATTGAGTAGCTACATCCATAGAAAATCCAGTTCCTATTTTTCCTGTTTCCTCATCCATAGATCGGTCCTCTGTGTGACTATAGATAGTCGCCGTACTACTATTTAACCAGACCTTAAGTGGATGGTCCATGGTATTTATCACATCAAATAAAACTTGTGTAGACTTTAATCGAGAATCATAAATGAGCTGCTTATTTTTTGCAGTATAGCGACAGTCTACTGACTTGCCAGCCATATTAATCAACACATCAGCACCATTTAAATGTTTAACCCATTCGCCGCTGGTAACACCATCTTAGTAAACATCACTCAATTTTTAGGATTTCTTGTCAAGACTATGGTTGTATGTCCATCTTGGTTAAATCGTTTTTCTAAAAAACGACCTATAAATCCGCTTCCGCCTGCTATTATAATTTTCATATTGGGTTGTTAATAATTTACTAAAAATTGTAAAAGGATAATTGAATAACTTACTGCAAGAAATATCAATGGGAATCCAAAAACCACTATAACGAGAGTTTTAATAACTGTTTTACTTGACAGCGAAATTGCAGAGAAGGAATATATCAACAGTTGAACAAATGATCCAAATAGAAACATTAAAAAAATAGGTAAACTAAATGCGTTTACATAGCCACCCA
>ERZ1048068.1951-NODE-1951-length-15150-cov-6.697781_pt1 | contig 15150 bp, 15 predicted proteins | sample MGYA00383098_ERZ1048068 | MGnify/ENA primary metagenome ERZ1048068 (study PRJEB29581, sample SAMEA5548368) | metagenome | biome: marine; feature: coastal; material: water | depth 1 m | study: Short-term variability in the microbial, nano- and picoplankton... | reverse complement strand
AAAAACAAACGCTTGTTAAAAAACTTCAAACGTTTATGTAGTTTTATTTTTTTTAATTAATTTAACCCCCAATAACAAAAACACAATGGAATCAAAGAAAAACCCAAAAGCAGATGTCAGTAGAAATGGCTCGATCTATTTCGCTGTTGGATTGGCATTGATGTTATTTTTAACATACTCTACGCTCAATTATAAGACGTACGACAAATCCAACATTGACATTGGCAAACTTAATCTAGACGATGAACTTGATGAAGAAATTCCGATTATTGAACAAGTCATCCCACCGCCACCGCCACCACCGCCACCAGCCGCTCCAGAAGTGATTGAAGTGGTTGAAGACGAAGAAGAAGTAGAAGAAACTGTAATTGAATCTACTGAAACTGATCAGGAAGAAGAAATAATGGAAGTTGAAGACGTAGAAGTCGAAGAAGTCATCGAAGATGTTGAGGTGCCTTTTGCAGTAATTGAAAACGTACCTGAATACCCTGGTTGCGAACGTGGTTCTAATGCGGACAAGCGTAAATGTATGTCCGATAAAATTGCCAAATTTGTTCAGCGAAAATTCAATACAGATTTAGCTGGAGATTTAGGTCTTTCAGGAAGACAGCGTATTAGCGTAATTTTTAAGATTGACAAAAACGGAAATGTAACCGGTGTGCGCTCTAGAGCACCACACCCAAGGTTAGAAAAAGAAGCGGCACGAGTAATTAATATGCTGCCAAAAATGAAACCAGGCCGTCAAAGAGGAAAACCAGTAATTGTGCCTTACTCTTTGCCAATTACGTTCCAAGTACAAGATTAAATCTTAGATGATAATATTTTAAAATCCCGCAAATAGCGGGATTTTTTATTTTAAATAAAGGTAGTTTTTGTCGTAATCAATAATGGCTTTACCTTTTTTAAGTATGTCTGCACCAATGATGCCATCCACTTTTGGTAAATCTGCCGATGTAAATGCAGTATTTACGGGGGTTAAATCAATTAAGGCAATAGTACACTTTGATCTACTCCATGTCCCCATTTTGATTAGATTTTCGTGAGATACAGCGGCATCTATTTGTTCTGGGCCAGCACCGTTGGCTTTAATAATCGCCCCTTCAGATGAAAGATTGAATTTTTCTGTCAGACGTTTAGCAACAAAAGTTGTAGAAGCACCAGTATCCAAAATAAACCACCCTTTGACGCCATTTATTTTTGCAATCACTTTGTAATGATTGCTGGGGATAAAATGAAGTTTTACTTTATGAAAACATTCATCAGTTAAAAACTGCATCAAAGAAGCTTTATTTGTCAAGGCATTAATTTTTAAACAAATATACTACACAAAATAGTACTTTTGTAACATGATTATAACCGATACACATACACATCTTTATAGTGAGGCATTTGACATGGATCGAGACGAAATGATATCAAGAGCACTTGAAGCAGGGGTGTCTCGTTTTTTTGTTCCTGCTATAGATTCGACATATACAGAAGCTATGTATGCATTGGAGTGCAAATATCCAGAACATGTATTTTTGATGATGGGGGTTCATCCAACACATATAAAAGAAGATTACAAAAAAGAACTGAACCATGTAAAAACAGCGCTCAAACAACGAAAATTTGCTGCCATTGGAGAAATTGGAATTGATTTATATTGGGACAAAAGCACTTTAAAACAACAACAAGACGCTTTTCGAACGCAAATTCAATGGGCCAAACATTATCAGCTTCCTATTGTGATTCATTGTAGAGACGCATTTGATGAAGTATTTGAAGTTTTGGAAGAAGAAAAATCAGAGGATTTATTCGGTATCTTTCACTGTTTTACTGGAACAATGGAGCAAGCTCACAAAGCCATTTCGTACAACATGAAACTTGGAATTGGAGGCGTTGTAACATTTAAGAACGGAAAAATAGATCAATTTTTGGAACAAATAGATTTAGCACATATTGTTTTGGAAACAGATGCTCCTTATCTGGCACCTGCTCCTTACAGAGGAAAACGCAATGAAAGTGCCTATATACTAGAAGTTTTGGAAAAACTTTCTTTAATTTATGGTAAAAGCATGGAAGAAATTGCTCAAATTACCACCAATAACTCAAAGAATATTTTTAAAATTTAACAACATGCGCGCAAAAATATTGTTGATATACACTGGAGGTACGATTGGTATGATTAAAGATGCAGCTAGCGAAGCACTCCAAGCATTCAATTTTCAACATTTATTGAAAAATATTCCTGAGCTGAAGCTCTTGAATTGTGACATAGACACCACTTCGTTCGAACACCCTTTGGATTCTTCCAACATCACCCCTTCGCATTGGATACAATTGGCAGAAATTATAGAAAAACAATACGAGGATTACCACGGCTTTGTAGTTCTTCATGGCAGCGATACTATGAGTTATTCGGCCTCTGCGCTGAGTTTTATGCTCGAAAATTTAAATAAACCAGTCATTTTTACAGGATCTCAACTGCCCATAGGCGATTTGCGCACCGATGCGAAAGAAAATCTTATCACTTCCATACAATTGGCGAGTTTACACCAAAACAACGCGCCAGTGATAAAAGAAGTGGGGTTGTATTTTGAATATAAATTGTACCGTGGCAATAGAACAACAAAAATAAATGCCGATCATTTTGAGGCCTTTGCATCAAATAATTTTCCACCCTTGGTAACATCTGGTTTAAAGCTTCAGGTACAATACGATTTGTTGTTGAAGAATTTCACGCAAAGTAAATTGAATGTTCACAAGATACTTGATACAAATGTTGTATTGATTAAACTTTTTCCAGGGATACAATCTTCTGTGCTAAAATCCATTTTAGAAATACCAAACCTCAAAGGGGTGGTTTTGGAAACCTATGGCTCTGGAAATGCAACAACAGAAAACAGGTTTTTAGATTTATTAAAAACAGCCATTTCAAATGGAATTTATATTGTTAATGTGACTCAATGTTCAGGTGGAATGGTACATATGGGGCATTATGAAACGAGTAAAAAAATGCGCGATTTAGGAGTTATTTCAGCCAAAGATATGACCACAGAGGCCGCAATCACAAAACTAATGTATTTACTCGGAGAAAAAACCAACAGCAGTACGTTTCAATTGGTATTTGAAACCTCATTACGTGGGGAATTAACCGAAAATTAAGAGAGATTTCCTTTCACAAGTAAACAATTTTTTATTTATTTGACCTCTTTTAAAAAAAGAAACTAGAGAGGTGGCCGAGTGGTCGAAGGCGCACGCCTGGAAAGTGTGTATACGCCAAAAGCGTATCGAGGGTTCGAATCCCTTCCTCTCTGCTAAACTTTTGATGCACGTATAAGTAGCTGTTTCTCAGCACATAAAGTTTTTAGTACTGTTTAAATCTTCATCAGTATTAAATTTTATTTTTGGAGTGTAATTTTTTTTATATCTTTAGCAACCTATAAACAACACTAACATTTATAAATTTTAAGAATAGAACAATGAAAAAATTATTTCCAATTCTAGCTATCGCCCTAACGATGGCATTCGGGTCTGTAAACGCAAGTACATACACGAACATGAACACTGCATTAACCACAATTGTGAGCCCAGTTCAAGATGATGCGGCTGGTGATCAAGTGGAGTCTTTAGGATTTCACCAAGAATTAAAAAAGCGATTTATCGAAGGTGGACCAGGGTTCATGGGTATCGTTTTGTTATGTCTTATTTTAGGATTAGCGATTGCTATAGAAAGAATCATTTTCTTAAACCTATCAACGACAAACTCAAAAAAATTAACTGAAGATGTAGAAGAAGCGCTTGCATCTGGTGGTGTAGAAGCCGCAAAAGAAGTGTGCAGAAACACAAAAGGACCTATCGCATCTATTTTCTATCAAGGTCTCGACCGTGCTAACGAAGATTTGGATGCAGCCGAAAAAGCAGTTGTTGCCTACGGAGGTGTACAAATGGGACAGCTAGAAAAGAATGTTTCTTGGATTTCTCTATTTATCGCACTAGCACCAATGCTTGGTTTCATGGGAACAGTAATTGGAATGATTCAAGCATTTGATAAAATTGAAGCCGCTGGAGATATGCAACCATCACTTGTGGCAGGAGGTATTAAAGTAGCCCTTCTTACAACAGTATTTGGTCTTATTGTAGCGATTATTTTACAGATTTTTTACAACTATATCATTGCAAAAATCGACAGCATCGTAAACAACATGGAAGATGCATCAATTTCTTTGATGGATATCCTTGTAAAGAATAAAAAATAAACTTCATAACTCATACTAAATCGAATAATTATGGATTTGCAAAAATTATTAAAGATTGTAGCTGCAGTTGTAGGAGTTCTTTCGATCGTCTTTCTTGTTAGTATCATTTCTACAGGAGATGATGCCATTAAAGCAGGAGAAGGTGCATCAAGTGTCAACACTTTTATGTATGTGGCCTATTTTATCTTGGCTATTGCTGTTTTGGCCGTAGTCGTTTTTACGGTTCTCAACTTAGTTTCAAACGCATCAGGATTGAAAAACACATTAATCTCAATAGGTTCTTTTTTGGGCCTTGCTCTAATATGTTACTTCGTGTTTGCCTCTGGAACAGAAACCGTCCTAAAAGACGGCTCAATTCTTACTGAAGGACAATCGAAACTTGTAGGCGCTGGATTGTACTTGTTTTATGCCCTTGCTATCGTAGCAGGAGGAACGATGTTAGGATTTGGAATCAAAAAAATGCTAAAATAATATGGCTAAACGATCTGCACCCGAAGTTAATGCGGGCTCTATGGCCGACATTGCCTTCTTACTGTTAATATTTTTCTTGGTGACCACCACCATTGAAAAGGATTCGGGGATCAACCGAAAACTTCCACCTATGGAAGAGATTGATCCGCCAATCATTAAGCAGAAAAATATTTTCACAGTATTACTCAATGGAAGAGATCAATTGCTTGTGGAAGACGAACTCATGGAAATAGCCTATTTGCGTGCTGCAGCCGTCGAGTTTTTGGACAACAATGGAGATAAATCCTGTGATTATTGTCAGGGTAAAAAAGACCCATCATCGTCTGATAATCCAGACAAAGCAATTATATCTTTGAAAAACGAACGTGAAACATCTTATGCGGCCTATATTTCTGTACAAAATGAATTGGTGGCGGCATACAATGTTTTAAGAAATAGACGTGCATTGGAACTTGGTCCTAGCAAAGGATTTAGAGACATGAACTTTGTAGAAATGCAAAAAAATCACAAAGACGCACGGTTTATAGGCAACAAAGAGAAACTCAAAGCAGTGATTGACCAAATCAAGTTAGAGTTTCCACAAAAACTCTCAGAGGTACAGTAGTTTCACTATTTAAAGAAAACAAAATGTCAAAATTTAAAAAGAAAAAAGACGGAGGGCTACCTGCTATATCCACGGCCTCTTTACCAGATATTGTATTTATGTTATTATTCTTTTTCATGGTGGCTACCGTCATGCGAGAAAATTCATTAAAAATACAAAACTCACTTCCAGTAGCCAATCAAGTTGAAAAACTAGACAAGAAAAACCCTGTGAGCTATATCTACATGGGTAAGCCAAGTTCTGGTTATGAGAAATTTGGAAGCGAAGCAAGGATTCAACTTAACGATCAATTTGCATCACTTACAGATGTAAGTGCTTTTATCAGTTCGGAACGAGCTGCATTACGCGAAGAATTAATACCTTTTTTAACCGTTGCTTTAAAAGTAGATCGAGAGGCGAATATGGGTATTGTTGGAGACGTCAAACAAGAACTTAGAAAAGTTAATGCGTTGAAAATTAACTATACGACAGGTGTTGGAGACGTTTCAACAAATATGAAATAATAAACGATTATATTCTATTTACGTGAAAAGGTATTCATAAACGAGTGCCTTTTTTTGTACATTTAAAGTATCGTACCTTTTCAATATGAAAAAAATATTCATTACAACCATTTTCTTGATGCACTTAGTTGGAGTTTTAGCACAAACCAACTCAGATGATCTTGACCCACTTTACAGAGAAGATCAGTTTTATTTTGGATTTACTTATAATACACTTACCAATACCCCAGAGGATTTTAGTCAAACAGGATTTTCGCCAGGATTCAAAATTGGGTTTATTCGGGATTTTCCGATCAATACCAAACGTACATTTGCACTTGGTCTCGGTCTAGGATATGCATTTAATGTGTATTCTGAAAATATTAAAATAAAGGAATCTTTAGCAGGGTATTCCTATGAGGTTGTAAGTCGTAACACATATCAAAAAAATAGATTTTCGCATCAAGCATTAGAAATTCCATTCGAATTTCGTTGGCGCACATCTTCACCTCAAGAGTATAGATTTTGGAGGATTTATGCTGGATTCAAAGCTAGTTATACTTTTGCATCTTCCTATGTCTACGAAGACAATACAGTCTCCACACAATTAAAAAACTTTAATCTTAACCAATGGCAATACGGCCTAACACTAAGTGTTGGTTACAACAATTGGAATGGATTTTTATACTATGGATTAAATCCCATCTTTGAAGATGCTTTAGTTGGTCAGGAAACTTTAGAAGCAAAAAGCATCAAAATCGGGTTGATGTTTTACTTTTTGTAAGCATAATCTCTCGCCTCCAGCTGTTTATATGCATTAATGAATCGTTACTCTATTAAATTACACATTTTAACGCATAGCAATTAGGCCAAAATTTAGTAATTTTGCGGACTAATTGTATAAGCATGAACGCGATATTTCCAGAGCACAAAGGATTAGACCTTCCAAAGTTAGCAGAAGACTTGCTAGACTATTGGAAAGAGCATCAAGTTTTTGAGCAAAGTGTATCGTCAAGAGAAGGTCATAAACCTTATGTTTTTTTTGAAGGTCCACCATCTGCCAATGGATTGCCAGGTGTTCATCATGTTTTGGCTCGTGCCATAAAAGACATTTTTCCTCGATACAAAACCATGAAGGGTTTTCAGGTCAAGCGAAAAGCAGGATGGGATACACATGGACTTCCTATTGAGCTAGGTGTAGAAAAAGAACTCGGAATTACCAAAGAAGACATTGGGAAAACCATATCTGTTGAGGCCTATAATGCTGCTTGTAGAAAAGCAGTAATGCGTTATACGGACGTTTGGAACGATCTTACCGAAAAAATGGGTTATTGGGTTAACATGAATGATCCATATGTGACCTATGACTCCAAATACATGGAAAGTGTGTGGTGGTTACTCAAACAGATTTACAACAAAAATTTATTATACAAAGGATACACAATCCAACCCTATTCACCAAAAGCAGGGACAGGATTGAGTTCACATGAGCTCAATCAACCAGGAACATATCAAGATGTAACGGACACCACTGTTGTCGCGCAATTCAAAGCAATTCCAGAGTCTTTACCTGAGTGTTTGCAAAATGAAGGTGAAATTCATTTTTTGGCTTGGACAACTACTCCGTGGACATTACCAAGCAATACAGCGCTTACTGTTGGGCCAAAAATTGAATATGTTCTTGCAAAAACATTCAATCAATATACATTTGAACCCATAAAAGTTGTTTTGGCAAAAGCATTATTAGAAAAACAATTTTCTGGGAAATTTAAACGTGCAGAAACACCACAAGAATTAGACACTTATACAAGCAAGGATAAAACGATTCCTTATTTGGTTTTAAAATCCTTTATTGGCACCGATTTAGTTGGAGCACGATACAACCAGCTGCTACAATATGCTCTGCCAAATGATAATCCAGAACATGCATTCCGTGTTATTTCTGGAGATTACGTAACTACAGAAGATGGGACAGGAATTGTACACACAGCACCCACATTTGGAGCCGATGATGCCATTGTCGCAAAACAAGCAAAACCAGAAGTTCCGCCCTTGTTGGTAAAAGATGAAGACGACAATTTGGTGCCTTTAGTCGATTTACAAGGATGTTTCCGAAAGGAAGTCACCGATTTTGCGGGACGCTATGTAAAGAATGAATATTATCCAGAAGGCGAAGCGCCAGATAAATCTGTTGATGTAGAATTAGCCATTAAACTAAAAACTGAAAACAAAGCGTTCAAGGTAGAAAAATACAAACACAGCTACCCAAACTGTTGGCGTACCGATAAGCCCATATTATACTATCCATTGGACTCGTGGTTTATCAAAATAAGTGAGGTAAAAGAGCGCATGTTTGAACTCAATCAAACCATCAATTGGAAGCCCAAAAGCACTGGTGAAGGCCGTTTTGGCAATTGGCTTACCAATGCCAATGATTGGAATCTTTCGCGTTCGCGCTATTGGGGTATTCCACTACCTATTTGGCGCACCGAAGACGGAAAAGAAGAAATATGTATTGGTTCTGTAGAAGAATTAAAAGCAGAAATTAAAAAGTCTGTTGATGCTGGATTTATGTCTCATGATATTTTTGAAGATTTTGTGGTTGGAGACAATTCTGATGAAAATTATTCAAAAATAGACTTACACAAAAATATTGTGGATGCAATTGTATTTGTATCGCCAACAGGAAAGCCAATGCATCGCGAAAGCGATTTGATCGATGTATGGTTTGATTCTGGAAGTATGCCTTACGCTCAATGGCATTATCCGTTTGAAAATAAAGCGTTGATTGACCAAAATAAAGCTTTTCCAGCTGATTTTATAGCCGAAGGCGTAGATCAAACACGAGGATGGTTTTACACTCTTCACGCCATTGGGACTATGGTTTTTGATTCTGTAGCATACAAAAACGTGGTATCCAATGGGCTAGTTTTAGATAAAAATGGTCAAAAAATGTCCAAACGATTGGGCAATGCTACAGACCCCTTTGAAACTTTGGCAACCTACGGTCCTGATGCAACCCGTTGGTACATGATCAGTAATGCCAATCCTTGGGACAATTTAAAGTTTGATTTAGAGGGCATTGAAGAAGTAAAACGAAAGTTTTTTGGAACATTATACAACACGTATTCTTTTTTCACGCTCTACGCAAATATTGATCAGTTTAAATTTGCTGAGGTCGATATCCCAATAAAAGAACGTCCAGAAATAGACCGTTGGATTTTATCGGAACTCAATACGCTTATCACAAAAGTAGACAACTATTATGCTGATTATGAGCCCACTAAAGCTGCAAGAGTCATATCAGAATTTACTCAGGAATACCTTAGTAACTGGTACGTACGATTAAGCAGAAGACGTTTTTGGAAAGGTGATTATCAAGCCGACAAAATTTCGGCATACCAGACATTATTTACTTGCATGCTTACTCTGTCAAAGCTTGGTGCCCCCATTGCGCCATTCTTTATGGACCGTCTCTATTTAGATCTCATTAAGCATACTGGAAAAGAGGAATTTAAGAGTGTGCATTTGTCAGAATTTCCGAAGTCTAATCCTGCATTAATTGACGAAGCTCTCGAACGCAAAATGGCACAGGCACAATTGATTTCATCATTAGTGTTGTCACTCAGGGCTAAAGAAAAAATAAAAGTGCGTCAACCCTTACAGAAGATTATGATACCTGTTGCATCAACTGTTCAAAAAGAAGAAATTTTGGCTATTTCTGACCTCGTTAAGCATGAGGTTAACATTAAAGAGATTGAACTTTTAGAAGACGCTTCAGATATTTTGGTTAAGCAGATTAAACCTAATTTTAAGGTGTTGGGACCAAGATTTGGTAAGGATATGAGGTTTGTTGCAACAGCAATTCAGAATTTGGATGCAGATGCGATAAAAGAAATTGAAAATCAAGGTCATTTAGAGGTTGAAATTAATGGAAAAATTAGTACATTGGAACTTGATGATGTAGAAATTACATCTCAAGATATTGAAGGTTGGCTTGTAGCCAATCAAGGCGCAATGACGGTAGCGTTAGACGTTACCATCACAGAGTCTTTGAGGGAGGAAGGCATAGCTCGCGAACTTGTAAATAGAATCCAAAATTTAAGAAAAGATTCAGGATTCGAAGTAACAGATAATATAGATGTATTTCTTTTGCACCACGAGCACATGCACAAAGCCATTCAAAATAATTTAGATTACATTAAATTAGAAACATTAACAGATACGTTACAAGAAGTTAATCAACTTGATGAAGGAATAGAAATAAATTTTGACGACATTTCTACCAAGTTATTTATTCAAAAACACAATTAAAAACGCTGATTATGGAAAAAACCAACCGATATTCAGATAAAGAGCTTGAGGAATTCAAAGCACTAATTCAAAAGAAAATTGAAAAGGCACAGCACGATTTGGAGCTGATAAAAAGCGCCTACATGAATGATTTAAATAATGGAACTGAAGATACTTCACCAACATTTAAGGCCTTTGATGAGGGAAGCCAGGTGATGAGTAAAGAATCCAATGCTCAATTGGCTATTCGTCAAGAGAAATTCATCCGGGACCTTAAAAACGCACTCATCAGAATCCAAAATAAAACCTATGGTGTTTGTAGAGTTACAGGAAAGTTAATTAATAAAAAGCGATTGGAACTCGTTCCACATGCTACTTTGAGCATAGAAGCCAAGAATATGCAACGCTAGAGATGTTGTCTAAAAAGCATGTCTTTATTGTTGTTATTTCTGTCTTAATTTTTGATCAATTCACCAAAATATACATCAAAACTCATTTTGTACTTGGTCAAGAATGGGTGGTTTTTGATTGGTTTAAGATCCTATTTGTAGAAAATGAAGGTATGGCTTGGGGGGCCAAACTCAGTGATTTTTCTTCCTTTATTTCTGATAAAACCGCAAAACTTACTCTTACATTATTTAGACTAATTGCGGTCGTTGGAATTGGGTATTGGTTACATTCTACCATAAAAAAACAAACATCCACAAATTTGATTTACGCCATTTCACTTATATTTTCGGGTGCGTTGGGCAATATTATCGATTCTGTTTTTTATGGAGTAATTTTTAACGACAGCTTGGGACAAAAAGCAACACTATTTGCCGAAAATAGTTATGGAACTTTTTTTCATGGTAAGGTAGTAGATATGTTGCATTTCCCAATAGTCAAGGGTTATTTTCCAGATTGGATCCCTGTTTTAGGTGGTGATTACTTCACGTTTTTCAATCCTGTTTTTAATGTTGCTGATGTCGCTATAAGCACTGGCGTTGGACTCCTTTTGTTGTACAACAACAAGGCCCTTAGGTCAAAACAGGGAACTACTCAAAGTGATAAATCTGAGTTGGTGTGACGCAATAATCAAGCGGGATATCATACTTATTTTTATCCTCAATTTCATCGACGGCATCAAAAAACGAAAGCCCTATTTTTATGGCCTTTGGGCAAGATTTTAAAAATAAATCATAAAACCCTTTTCCGTATCCCACTCGATGTCCTTTTTTGTCAAACGCCAACAAAGGAACAAAAACAACCTGAATTTGAGTATCATAAATTTGAACCCCATTTTGTGGTTCAGGAATGCTCCAAATATTAGGTTTAATGACTGTATTATCAGTCAATAAATAATGCGTCATTTTACCGGTCGAAATATCACTTTTGGGAACCACAACATGCTTGTCTTTTCCGAATAAAATACTCATCAGTGGTTCAGTTTCAATTTCTTTTAAGTGTTTGATAGTCAAAAAAAGATGATAGAACGAGGCCTCCCAAATCGGGAGTTCTAGGGTTTGATTGGCAATCTTCAAACTCAAAGAATCAATCGTAGATTGGTCTAGTGCTTTTCGCTTTTTTTTATAGGTAGATCTCAGGTCTTTTTTGTTCATAAACTAAATTTTGTTGAATACCTAAATAAGGCATCCCCCTTGTATACAATAGGGTCTTGGTTGATATTGATGACATAGCCATCACAATCTGCTTTTATGGATTTATTAAACTTACCATAAGCATCAGTTATGTATCCCAAAATAGTCCCTTTTTCTACTTTTGAGTTAAGTTTTATAGTTGTTCGAAACATACCAGAAGCTTTGGCTCTAATCCATTTGCTGTCTTCAATAAAAATAATCTCTTTTTTGGGTGCAGAAGCTTTAAATTTTGTCCCCAACATTCCCAGATGATTCAAAATTCGTTTGGCTCCATTCACTCCTGTATTTGTAACTTGTGTATCAATGTGGTATGATTTGCCACCTTCAAAAAGCAAAATAGGAATATCAAGCTTATCACAAGCGCTTCGGAAAGATTTTGGGATTTTTTTGGAATAAACTACAAAGGGAGCACCGTATGCTTTGGCCCATTCTTTGAGTTTTGGTGCTTGTGAAATAATTCTAATTTGTGGTGCATTGAATCGTCCTGCACCGCCTGTATGATGATCCACAATAAAATCAACTTGAGGTACAATTTCGTTCATGAGTTTATAGGCCACTTGACTGGCTAATGAACCCGTTTTTGACCCTGGAAAAACACGATTCAAATCACGTCCATCTGGAAGTTCACGCGTTTTGTTTAAAAATCCAAAAATATTTAAAACAGGAATACAAATGATGGTTCCTTTTTTTGGCTTATTGATGCCTTTTGCAATAAGTTGCCTCAGAATTTCAACGCCATTAACTTCATCGCCATGAATCCCCGCTGTGAATAAAACAACAGGACCTGGTTTTTTGGAACGATTAATAATGACAGGAACATCTACTCTTGTGCGTGTGTGTAGCTTTGCCACATGAAAATTGATCTCTCTGGACTCACCAGCAGCGATGTCTTCACCAAGAATATGCAATACAGAATTGTGTTGATTCATTAGCGTCTATTTCGTTCTATAAATGTAATGATGGCTTTTGCAATATTTTTTTGCGATGCCCCTTCAATGCCCTCCAGACCAGGCGTAGAGTTGATTTCCATAATCAAGGGCCCTCGATTGGATTGTAAAAGGTCCACACCACAAATGGGCAGTTTGAGTTGTCGTGCCGATTTGATGGCAATTTTAAGCTCGGGTTCAGACATTCTGTAGTATTCAAATGTTCCACCGCGGTGCAAATTAGAACGAAATTCTCCAGGTTTACCAATTCTTTTCATTGCACCTATAACTTGTCCATCAACAATAAATGCACGGACATCTATGCCTTTAGCTTCAGCTATATATTCTTGTACCAAAGCTCTAGCTTGCAATCCATTAAAGGCTTCTAATACAGATTCGGCTGCATTTTTGCTTTCGGCCAAAACGACACCAAGTCCTTGAGTTCCTTCAAGTAATTTTATAACGACTGGTGTTCCTCCAACATGCTCAATGACTTCCTCAACATCTTTAGAATAGTTGGTAAATACAGTTTTTGGCATATCTATTCCTCCTTTGGAAAGGTGTTGGAAACTTCTGAGTTTGTCTCTAGAACGAATGATAGCATCTGATGAAACGGTAGAAAAAACATTCATCATTTCGAATTGCCGCACCACAGCACAACCATAAAAGGTAACCGAAGCACCTATTCTAGGAATAATTGCATCTACATAATCCAAATACTTATCCTTGTAATATATCGTGGGCTTTTCCTTTTCAATAATTAAATCACAATTTAATGGATCTATAACTTCTACATCGTGCCCTCTGTTTTCGGCTTCTTCAACAAGACGACGGGTAGAATATAGATTTTTATTTCTTGATAAAACGACAATATTCATGCTATAAATATCATTAATTTTTGGACAAGATACTAAAAATGTCGAATCGATTTTTACTATAATAAGAATTAGTATACCTTTGGAATAATGACATCTTCAAGCATTGAAATACAATTACAAACGCTGCCAGACACGCCTGGAGTCTATCAATTTTTTGATGCAAAAGACACTATAATCTATATTGGTAAAGCTAAAAACCTAAAAAAACGTGTACGATCTTATTTTAATAAAAATCACGACTACGGAAAGACCAATGTATTGGTCAAAAAAATTCGAAACATAAAACATATTGTTGTGGATTCGGAAACCGATGCTCTGTTGTTAGAAAATAATTTGATAAAAAAATATCAGCCACGTTACAATGTACTTTTGAAAGATGATAAATCTTATCCTTGGATTTGTATCAAAAAAGAACGTTTTCCGAGAGTCTTTTCTACACGTCGTGTCATTAAAGATGGCTCAGAATATTTTGGGCCTTATACAAGCATCAAAACAGTGTATACACTTTTGGATTTGATTAAAGGTCTTTTTGCTTTGAGAACATGTTCTTATGATTTGGCTGAAGAAAAAATTATGAATCAAAAATATAAGGTTTGTTTGGAATATCATTTAGGGAATTGTAAAGGTGCTTGTGAAGGCAAGGAATCGGAGTCCGATTATTTAAAGAATATCGCTTCTGTTCGAGAAATTCTCAAAGGAAATTTCAAGAATTCACTCACAGTTTTTAAAACTCAAATGAAAACCTTGGCTGCCGATTTACAATTTGAAGACGCTCAAATTTTAAAAGAAAAATTGGCCATTTTGGAAAATTATCAAGCGAAGTCTACAATTGTAAACCCAAAAATCAGCGATGTTGAGGTGTATAGCATTATTAGTGACGAGAGTTATGCTTATGTTAATTTTTTGCAAGTTTCACACGGCTCTATTATTCGTGCTCATACCTTGGAGTTGAAAAAAAAGTTGAACGAATCAGACGCAGAGCTATTGGCCTTGGCCATTACAGAACTTCGGCAACGATTTGCGCTTCAATCCAAAGAAATATATGTGCCTTTTAGGATTGAATTAGGGTCAAATTTAAAAATGAGCATTCCAAAACTTGGAGACAAAAAACACCTTTTGGATCTGTCTTTACGAAATGCAAAATACCACCGCTTAGAGCAATTAAAACAAGTTAAAATTACCGATCCCGATCGACATGTCAAACGCATTATGACACAAATGAAATCTGATCTTCGGCTTACGGAAGAACCTACGCATATTGAATGTTTTGATAATTCCAACATTCAAGGCACTCACCCAGTAGCGGCTTGTGTGGTGTTCAAAAATGGGAAACCTAGCAAAAAAGAATATCGCCATTTCAATATAAAAACAGTTGAAGGACCCGATGATTTCGCCTCAATGACAGAGGTCGTTTACAGGAGATACAAAAGACTTTTGGAAGAAAATCAACCGCTTCCACAGCTCATTATTATAGATGGTGGTAAAGGGCAATTGTCTGCTGCTCTAAAAAGTTTAGATGAACTTGGTCTAAGGGGTAAAATAGCAATTATTGGGATCGCTAAAAGATTGGAAGAATTATTTTACCCAAATGATCCAATTCCCTTATATTTAGACA
>ERZ1048068.1944-NODE-1944-length-15173-cov-4.385964_pt1 | contig 15173 bp, 14 predicted proteins | sample MGYA00383098_ERZ1048068 | MGnify/ENA primary metagenome ERZ1048068 (study PRJEB29581, sample SAMEA5548368) | metagenome | biome: marine; feature: coastal; material: water | depth 1 m | study: Short-term variability in the microbial, nano- and picoplankton... | reverse complement strand
AGTTTAACCGGGATTGAGGTCGGTGCAAAAATGGTACAAGGAACTATGAATGGATACGGGGAAAGAAATGGAAATGCAAACCTGACCACCATCATTCCCAATCTTGAACTAAAGATGGGGCATACCACAAATTGCAGCGACCACCTTTCGAAACTCCGCGATCTTTCTTTCTTTATTGATGATTCAACCAACCTGAGACCTGACATTCGTGCCCCTTATGTAGGTGCCGCCTCTTTTGCCCATAAAGGAGGCGTGCATGCTGATGCAGCCTCTAAATCGAATCGTAGTTACGAACATATTGATCCTGCTTTAGTTGGAAACCGTACCCGAGTTTTAGTATCTGATATGTCTGGACGAAGTAGTATCATGATGAAGGCAAAGGAAATGGGAATGGAAGTCGACGGCCGCTCGCCCGAAATGAAATCATTCCTTGAAGAATTAAAAAGGTTGGAATTCCAGGGGTATGAATTTGAAGCGGCAGATGCTTCCTTTGATTTATTACTAAAGCGTTTTCTAAGAGGTGAAGATTCTGCATTTAAAGTTCTGCGCTACCATGTCGGTGTTTCGAGCGATGAAAACGAAGAGGAATCCAAATCGGAAGCAACTGTTAAACTGATGGTGAATGAAGAAATTCGACATACCGTAGCCGAAGGGAACGGACCGGTTTCGGCTTTAGATCATGCCCTTAGGAATGCCCTAGAAAAAGATTTTCCGTTCATTCAGGAAGTCCGCTTGATTGATTTTAAAGTGAGAATCCTAGAGAGTAATCTTGGAACAGATGCAATTACTCGAGTCCATGTAGAATCCACTGACGGGAACAAAACTTGGGGAACAGTGGGCGTGAGTGATAATGTAATTACCGCAAGTTGGGAGGCACTGGTAGATTCAGTCTCGTATAAGATTCAATTTGCATCCTGAGTAAATTCATGCACATGGACACGCGGGCCTGTGGGTCTCCATATTTTTGGATTTGTTGATCTAAAACATACATTTGTGGGAATGCCTAGATTCGCAGCTAAATGAGATGGCCCTGAATCATTTCCCCAAAATTGGGCTACTCCTTTCAATAGAATTTCCTTATATTCCTCTATCGAACGGGGTAATATTAACTGAATTCTATCCGGGTAACAAAATGTTTCACTCTTAAATAAATCTAAGCTATGACGATCTGCTTCTCCGAAAGAAAAAACCACTTGGTTTTCTTTTTTATTTCGCAACCAATCATCCGCTAACTTTTTGTAGAATGAAAAAGGAATGTTTTTAGCTTTTGACCCACTACCCGAATGAATCCACAAGGTAAGACTTTGAACCCAAAAATCTCCCAAGCAGGGCTTAGACAAATAGGAATCAGGAATATTAATACTTAATACTTTAAAAATAGATTCTATAATATGAGGAGGAGATTTAGGCTTTGCCGGTAGAATGAAAACTTTTTGCACATGATATTTTTTGAGTTCATCAATCCACTCCCCATCTTTCCAAAATGTAAAAACATCGGAGTCTTTTAACCGTTCGCCAAACTGAGATATTCCAAGATCTAATTCAAAAAATTCGGTATTCTTTATTTTCGATTGAACCAAACAGAAATAGGAAGGTTTGGTGAGAATTAAAACCTCTTCGTAGGTACTTTGTATATAGTTAACTAATGGAAGGCTTAGGATAAAATCACCAAGGCCACCGCCTCTAACAAGAACAGCACAATGCTTTTTTTTCTCTTTTAAAGAGAGTTTAGTTTCAAAATTCAAAAACCGACTTTAACCAATATTTTCTTCAATAAACGACCTGATTGCTTTTGGATCAGAATCAACAAAATATTTTTTACTCTTTTTATCGCTCAATTCTTCGAGTGTCGTTGAGGTAGGACTAGGCAGAGATGCTTTTTGATAGACGCTGGGAAACTTAGCAGGGTGTGCAGTAGCAAGAATGAGATATTTTTCAGATGAATCTAGGTCTTTGAAGGCACAGGCAGTGTGCGGATCCACCAGGTAATCAAAGTCGTCCATTACCTGCTTAATAATTTGGGGTATTTCTTCATCACAAACTGAGGAACTCGTAAAACCATCGACTTTAAAATGCTCGAAAGAATATTTTCCTTTTTCACTAAAGGTTGCCATTACTTGACGGAGTTTTTTTGAATCTCCTCCAAGAATAAAATAAAGCAGCCTTTCAAAATTGGAAGCCACCTGAATGTCCATGGAAGGAGCAAGGCTCGGAGAAACATTTTCGAGCGAGTATTCACCAGATTGAAAGAGACGATGTAGAACATCGTTCTGATTCGTTGCCACGCGAAACCCCTTGATGGGTAAACCCATTTTGGTAAGCAACCAACCAGCAAAAACGTTTCCAAAATTTCCCGTTGGAACAACAAAGGTTGTATCCTCACGATCCTTCCTTTCTAACTGCAACCAAGCGAAGAGGTAATACACTGATTGGGCAAGTATCCGGGCGAGATTAATTGAATTAATCGCAGAAAGCCCAACTTTATTCTTGAATTCCAGATCTGAAAAAATCTCTTTTACTGCTCGCTGAGCGTCATCAAAAGTTCCTTCGATTGCCAATGGATAAACATTTTCTGCCTCGGTACAGGTCATCTGTCTTTCCTGTAATGGGGAAACTTTTCCGTCTGGAAATAAAATAAAGACTGTAACTCCTTTTTTTCCCAGAAGGCCTGCAATCGCAGCCGCTCCGGTATCACCAGAAGTGGCACCTAGTATCGTTAAAGGTTTACCATTCTTTTTAATCTGCTCTTCATAGATATTACCAAGTAATTGAAGAGCAAAGTCTTTAAATGCTAAAGTGGGACCATGAAAAAGTTCGAGGATTCTTAAATTCTCGTTCAATGAAACAATGGGAGCAATTTCTCGATGAGAAAATCGAGAATAGGAATTATTTACTAATTTCCGTAAATTATTTTCTTCTATATCGGAAGCAAATAAACGAAAAAAAGAAAAACATAATTCCGGATAACTCATATTCTCCCAATCCGAAAGATAAGAAGTAATATCAGGAAATTCATCCGGGAGGTAGAGACCTCCATCCGGAGCCAACCCCTGTGCCACTGCTTCTGAAAAGCTTACCGAACCCGCTTGCCCTCGGGTACTGAGGAATCTCATTAAATAAACTCTCCTATTTTCCTAAATCAAATGCCTGATGAGCAACTCTCGTTGCATCATCCCCATTATCAGGATTAACCGCTACGGAAATTTTGATTTCAGAAGTGCTAATCATCAACATATTAATTCCTGCATTGGCAAGTGCTTCGAAGAATTTGGAGGCTACACCAGAATGGGAGCGCATTCCTACGCCAACTACGGAAATTTTTGCAATATTGGTACTTTTTCCAAGTTTACCAGCAGACTGATCCAGGAAATGAGCCTTTAAGGCTTTTTCTGCCCGAAAGGCATCTTCAGTTGGAACTGTAAAGGTTAGGTTAGCCTTTCCATTACGAGCAACGTTCTGAACAATCATATCTACCACCACATCGGATTCGGACATAATCTTAAAAATTGCCGCTGCCGCACCCGGTCGGTCAGGTAATTCGGTAATACTTAATCTTACTTGGTTTTTATCAATGGCTACACCACTTACCAGTGTATCCTCGAGGGATTTTACTTTTTTCTTCACGGTCGTTCCTGTTTTGTTTGAAAAGGTTGAGCGAACTTCAAATGGAATATTATGTTTTTGGGCGAATTCTACTGCCCGTGTTTGCATTACCTTGGAGCCACTGCTTGCTAATTCCAGCATCTCCTCGTAATTAATAGCCGGCATTTTACATGCATTCGGGACGATACGAGGGTCTGCTGTATAAACGCCTTCCACATCAGTAAAAATTTGACAACTTTTGGCACGTAATGCACCGGCGAGAGCAATCGCACTTAAATCTGAACCACCCCGCCCGAAAGTGGTAACATCTCCATGATCACTCACCCCCTGAAAGCCTGCTACTACGACTACATTACCTGCCCGTAATTGCTTACGAATATCTCCCCCTCTCACCTCTCGAATACGAGATTTCGTGTGAATTCCTTCCGTTATAATTTCTGCCTGCCATCCAGTTCGGGAAACAGCTGGAACTTTCAATGCATGAAGTGCAAGAGTCATCAGGGCAATGGTTTCTTGTTCACCGCAAGTCATTAAAACATCCATCTCTCTTTCTGTCGGATTTTTTAAAATTGCACTTGCCCGTTCAATTAACTGATTGGTTACGCCAGCTCGGGCAGATACCACGACCACCACTTGATTGCCTTCGGTCAAAGTGCGTTTAACTCTTTTCGCGACCCGCTTAATACAGTCGACATCGGCTACCGATGTGCCACCAAACTTCTGTACTACGATACTCATTTTTCTTCAAAACAATTGGGATCAAACATACGAAATAAAACAGGCTTCTCTTTTACACCATCTAATTGTTCTAACGAATCAATTGCTAATCCAATTGAATGTTCATTAGTTTGATGAGTGGTTAAAATAATCGATGCCGATTCAGACTTTTCATCGGGAGTCTGAGAAACTGTGGCAAGACTGATTCCATGGACTGCTAAATTTTCAGCCACCTTTGCAAGTTTTCCCGGACGATCATCCACACTAAGCCTCAAATAAAAACAACCGGAAATTTCCTGAGAAGGTGCCGGTTTACATTCATCTGGAGTTACATGTAAAAGCTTGGGAGGTGATGCACTACCCTGCATTCCTTTAACCACATCCACAATGTCACTAATTACCGATCCGGCAGTCGGGTCCTGCCCGGCTCCTCTACCCGTCAAAACAACTGTTCCCACAACTGTTCCGGTCAGGCTAATTCCATTAAAAACTCCATCTGTCTGGGCGATAATTTCATTAATCGGAACTAACGCTGGATAAACTCCAACCGAAACATAATTTTGATCAAAGCTTCGGCGAATTACCCCGATCAATTTTATCTTACAATTTAGATCCCGGGCAGCGGCTAAATCTTCATTTGAAATTCTACGAATTCCCTCCACCGTAGTGTCTTTTAAATCAATCCACATCCCATGGGCAAGGTAGCCAAGGATAACCGCTTTATGGGCTGCATCAACCCCATCTAAGTCTAAAGCTTCATCCGCTTCCACATAGCCTAACTCACGGGCATCTCCCAGTACATCATCAAAGGTGGCTCCTTCATTCTCCATTCGAGTCAGGATATAATTTGAGGTACCGTTCATTATTCCGTAAATCAACGGAAATTCATTCGCGACCAAGCTTTCACGAAGAACTTTAATGATCGGAATTCCACCGGCAACACTGGCCTCAAAAGCATAACGAACACCGGCAGTTTCTGCCGCTTCAAATAATTCATCACCATGATCGCAAATTAATGCTTTATTGGCAGTTATTACTGATTTTCCCATACTAAAAGCTCGCAGGGTCAATTTTTTTGCTTCTTCAATTCCTCCTATTAATTCGCAAATAATATCAATATCGGGATCTTCAACAATCGAAAGTGAATCTGTGGTTATGCATGTTGGATCTATTGCGTACGCTCTTTTTTTCGATAATGAACGAACAGAAGCACGGGTTGGGATGAGTTGAACTCCAAGAATTTTCTCCCATGACTTTTCGTTTTCTACTAAATGTTTCCATGTTCCTTGTCCCACAGTACCGAAACCAAGAATACCAACTCGTAAGACTTTTTTTTCATTCATAACAAACTTAGAAGAAATAGTTTTAGATTTTATTTTTTTTCTGGAAACGATTTTCAGTTCCTTCACGAAGGCGTATAATATTGGAACGATGTCTCCATACAATCCAAGCCATTATTACAAAAGCCAAGACAACCATTCCCATTGAGCCGGTAGTGTCTTCATTAGACCAAGCAATTACAATCGCACAGACAGGAAGACTTATCCCAAAACCAATTGAAGCAAGTGCAACATAGCGTGTTGAAAAAAAGATAATGACCCATGTAACAAGCCCTAAGAATAAACAGCCTGGCATAACCCCGAGCAATCCTCCCATTGTGGAAGCAACTCCTTTTCCTCCACGAAAACGAGTAAATATAGGATAGGTGTGACCAAGAACAGCACCGGGCAACCCCCATAATCCAAGAGTAGAATCTCCGGAAAAAGAAATCCATGGAAAAAGAAACCATGTGGTGGCGATCAATCCCTTCATGAAATCCATAAAAAATACAAAATATCCCGCCGGTTTACTGATACTTCTAAGCACATTAGTTGCCCCTGGATTGCCACTTCCCACTGAGAAAATGTCTACCCCATACCGCTTGGCAACCAAGACCCCAAAGGGAATTGAACCCAAGATGTAACCGACTAGGGCAACTCCGACAGTTTCAACTGAAAGCATATTTAAAAATAAAAAAGGATCAAAGTATCCGACCTAACCTTGTCGGGAAATTCTAGCTTCTCTGATATCAGAATCTGCTTCCAGTATACGAAGTACACCTTCATCCGGCTCCTCATCAAGTTCGCAAATTGTTAATGCAAGTTCGCCACAATCCGCTCGACTTAACGACATATTGGCAATGTTAACGCCTCGATCACCCAAAATTGTTCCTAGTTTTCCTACAATTCCAGGTTTATCTACGTTTCGAACAACTAATAAAAGATCAACTGGACGAACTTCAATAGCCTGCTGGTCCACCTCCACGATTCGAGGATCATTTGCTTTGCCAAGAAGAGTTCCCTTAACAGATCTTTCTGTTCCATCGCTTGAAACCGTTTTCACTTCGATTAATTCGTTGTAATCAACCACGGATGAGGATTTTGTTACTTCTAGCTTAATTCCCAAAGCCTTAATCTTGTGAGGTGCATTGACATCATTGATTCCTTCATCTCCGGCAAGGCCGGCTAGCCAACCCTTTTGCACCGCTCGGGTCAATGGAACGGCGTCAAAATCAACAATCCCTCCCCAAAAAGTGATATGAATCGAAGAAATATTTTCCTGTGCTGATTGACGTGCAAAACTTCCTAATCGGTGACAGAGGTCAAGATATGGACTCAATGTAATTAAGTCTTTTGGATCAATCGAGGGCATATTAATGGCATTTCTAATACGGCCCCCTTGTAAAACCTCCGCAATTGCTTCCGCGATCTCAACCCCAACACTTTCCTGTGCTTCGGCAGTGGAAGCACCTAAATGGGGAGTTAAATTTAAATTTTCAATCCCGCGAAACTCATGATCTTCGGGAAGAGGTTCCTGTTCGTAAACATCTAATCCTGCCACCGCCACTTTTCCACTTTTTAAAGCTTCTGCGAGTGCACTCTCTTTAATAATACCACCGCGAGCACAATTAAAAATTCGTACTCCATCCTTCATTTGAGAGAAAGCAGCCTCATCCACCATTCCTTTGGTGTCTTTTGTCAGGGGCATATGAACGGTTATGTAATCAGCTCGAATAAAAGCATCTTCTAGTTCCACTTTTTCGACTTCAAGTTCATTCGCACGCTCTTCGGTCAAATAAGGATCATAGGCAATTACATTCATCTCAAATGCCTTCGCTCTTTTTGCAACTTCAACACCAATTCTACCCAATCCTAACACCGCTAAAGTTTTAAATCTTAATTCGCCTCCCTTTAACTGCTTCCGTTCCCATAATCCCTCTTTCATACTCGTCACACCACGAACAATTGGACGGGTGCTGCACAGCATGTGGGTAAAAGTCAATTCTGCGGTAGCGATCGTATTACCACCAGGCGTGTTCATTACAATAACGCCAGCTTCTGTAGCTGCTTCGATATTAATATTGTCCACTCCCACTCCGGCACGCCCCACCGCTTTCAACTTGGTTGCACCAGTAATTACTTCGGGAGTTATTTTAGTATCACTTCGGACAATAATTGCAGAAACATCCTTAGAAATCTCTACTAATTTTTCCGGAGAAGATCCATAGGCTTCAACTACTTCAAAACCATCCTGCTTTTTCAAAAACTCCACACCTAAAGGGGAGATACGGTCGGCGACAAGAATTTTCATCGTACAATGTAAAAAGGCTTTAATATGCCCAAAACTACCAAAATTGCAATGAGGAAAGAAAATTCTTAATTTTTACTTTCCGAAGCCTTCTACAATTGGCATGATGAATCCAATCATGTTTGAATCATTAACTGAAAAACTAAGTCATACCCTACGAAACTTGCGGGGTGTTGGAAAACTTTCTGAAGAAAATATCAGCGAAGCATTAGGAGAAGTAAGAAAAGCTCTTCTTTCTGCAGATGTTCATTTTAGAACTGCACGAGAGTTTGTGGAAGAAGTAAAGCAAGCCTGCCTTGGTCAGGAAGTACTTAAATCCGTCTCTCCTGGACAACAAGTGGTCAAGATAATCAACGATGAGCTTGTTAAATTACTCGGAGAAGGATCCACTCAATTAAAAGAGGATAAACCCCTTCGGGTAATGATGGTTGGTTTACATGGTGCAGGAAAAACAACCACTTCAGCAAAATTAGCCAAAAGATTAGCAAAGGATGGTCGTAAGCCAATGCTTGTAGCCTGTGATATTTATAGACCTGCCGCCATTGACCAATTAGAAATCCTTTCCAAAAACGAAAATTTCCCATGCTATTTGGACCGAACCAGTAAAGATGTTCCTAGTATTGCTAGAAATGGTTGGGAGGAGTCGAAGAAAAATGGATCTGATTTAGTCATATTTGATACTGCTGGCAGATTGCAAATCGATGACGAACTCGTGCAGGAGTTAGAAGATTTAAAAAAGCAAATTAATCCACACGAAATTCTCCTCGTTGCCGATGCTGCCCTCGGACAGGAAGCAGTCAATGTTGCTAAAACTTTTCATGAACGGTTGGAACTCACTGGTATAATTCTTACTAAAATGGACGGTGATGCACGAGGGGGTGCCGCACTTTCCATGAAAAAGGTCACTGGTGCTCCGATTAAATTCATGGGCGTTGGCGAAAAAATTGATGAATTTGAAGTTTTTCATCCGGATCGACTCGCTTCCCGCATCTTAGGGATGGGGGATGTCGTGTCTCTTGTCGAAAAGGCACAGGAACACCTCGATGAAGAAGAATCAATGCGCATGGCGGAGAAAATGCTCAAGGCGGAATTCGACTTTGATGACTTTCTTTCTCAGATGAGACAAATGAAAAAAATGGGGTCAATGGGATCAATTGCGAAGATGCTTCCAGGAATGGGCAATATTCAAGTGGGAGACAAAGAAGAGAAATCTCTGGCACGGCACGAAGCCATAATTCTATCGATGACCAAAGAAGAACGTCGAGTTCCAAGGATAATTGCCGGTTCGAGACGCAAAAGAATTGCGGATGGTTCAGGCGTTCAAATTCGGGATGTGAATCAACTGATCAAGCAATTCTCACAAATGCAAAAAATGATGAAAAAAATGAAGGGTGGAAAAATGAAAAAAATGATGAGTGCTCTTGGTGGTGGAGGTGGAATGCCAGATATGAACGATATGGATCCCAACCAACTCGCAAAACTAGCCAAGCAATTTAAGTAGAGGCCATTTTCGAAAGTTAAGAATCTATGGATCCTTGCACTCTCATCATAAAACCATTGAGAGCATCCTTTTTGGAAATACCTTCATTTTTGACTGCATTATGTACTTCTAGAGCACCATACAGATTAGAAAGACATTCACCAAGCACATCTAATTCCTCGTCTTTTAAACCCTCGAACTCAGTGATGTGCTCAACAACTTCAATTGTTTCAAGGATGTAATCTTCATCATTTTCTTCAATGAATTTTCCTATATGTTTAATCAGAGGTAGCTTCATCTATAAAAGAAAGTAATAATTCTGACTTATTAGTCTGAAGTTGATTTACACATTCACCGTTTTTGAAAACGGCAAAAGTTGGCAAATTTGAGACATCAGCTAGTTTTCTTGAGTTAGGAAACTTTTCGGAATCTACTATGACGAATGGAATACCATTATTTTCAGATGACTTCTTTTTGAACTTAGGCTTCATGATTCGGCAATTGCCACACCACCCCGCCGAAAATTGAACGAGAACCGTTTGGTTTTGGCTAATTAAATCAGCTAAATTATCTTCAGTTAATTCCTCTAGCACAGTCCTAATGAGAACTTAGGTAAGATGATACCCCTTCTCTGTTTGCATTCATTGCGTCCTTGCCTTCTTCCCAATTAGCGGGGCAAACTTCACCTTTTTCCTGAACATGGGAATAGGCATCGATGAGACGGATGTATTCATTCACATTTCGTCCAATAGGCATATGATTGATTCCTTCGTGAAATACTAAGCCATCTTCATCGATAAGATATGTTGCTCGGTAAGGAACGCTGTCCCCATCAACTAAAACTATCCCTGTTTCGTCATCAACTCTTTCATTGGTTTCATCCAAGATGCCTAAAGTGTTAGCTAAATTACGATTACTGTCTGCAAGCAATGAATAGGTCACTCCTTCGATACCGCCATTATCTTTTGGTGTACTTAACCAAGCAAAATGAACTTCCGCTGTATCACAAGAAGCACCCACTACAATTGTATTTCTCTTATCAAACTCAGGAAGAGATTCTTGAAAAGCATGTAATTCAGTAGGGCAAACAAAAGTAAAATCTTTTGGATACCAAAAAAGAAGAACTTTTTTCTTCTCACTGGCGGCTAGGTCTAAAATATTGAGCGAGAATGTATCGCCCATTTCATTCATTGCGTTAACTGTTAAGTTAGGAAACTTTTTTCCAACAATCGTCATAATTTAAGAATTAAGGTTATAAAATCGATATTTATATTATATTTGTTTCAACAAGCAAACAGGAAGTTTGCTTAAATTAAAGAAATTTCTGAAAAGAATTTTTTTAATTTCACGAAGTCTTTAACACCAGGAGATCGCTCAACACCGCTGTTTACATCTACAATTTCGGCGTTTGTGCTTTTTATGGCCAATCGTATATTCTCTGGTGAAAGTCCACCGGCAAGAATCCATTTCTTTATAGAAAATGAATTTTGCAAAGCAGAAAAACTCTCCCAATCTGAACATATACCTGTTCCACCAAATTCACCCTCTGAATAAGCGTCTATTAAAAAAGTATTCGAGTAAGAAGAAAGGTCTTCAGGGAAACTTTTCCCTGTAGGTATTCTGGGTGCTAACCAAAGGTTTTCTGCTCCAACCAATTGGGTCCATTGTTCAATCAAATCTCTAGATAAGTCGTAAGAGAAATGAAGTTGAAAAACGCCAAAACCTTGATCCATTATATTCTTTAGGCGTTCAATCGTTGGTTCAACTTCAACCGCCACCATTTTTTCTTTTTCAAGAGAAAGTTCAGATTTTATATTTTCAATTTTTTCAAAATCTATCTTTCTTGGTGACTTCTCGTATGTAATAAATCCAAGTTTATCCGCACCTAATTCCAGTGCGAACCGTGCGTCTTTTGCTTCAGTAATACCGCAAACCTTGACTAAAATAGAGTCGGCTTTATTCACGATTATTTTTTGAAATAATTCACCAATGATTCGACCATTGATTCTAGAGTTGAATCAGCAGCTTCAATCCCAACACTAAGTTCGTTCTCCTCGAGAGTTTCAGATGTTTGAGAACCAAAGCTACAATTGATGGGTTTTTTTGCATCCTTGGAGAGCACCAAGTCATCTTCTTGCTCAATGTAAGAAAGTGCGGCCGAGGAACTTGCAAAAACTATAGCATCCGCACCTTTCTCAATAAAATCAGAACGATCGGGCGCAGCAAGCACGTCCGCAAAATCAGTTTGATAAATAGGTAAAGTATCTACAATTGCATGACCGATCGACTCAAGTAAGCCCACCAAAACATCCCGATTACGGTTCCCCGCTATGACCAACACATTTGCACTATCCAAAGAATTCGTAGCTACTAATTCTTGTGCCAGATCTTCCGCAGTGGATCGCTTTGGAATTAACTCCACTTCCAAATTAAACTTTCGTACTACCTCCGCAGTCGCCTCGCCTACGCAGGCAATTCTCATTGGACCAAAGCTTCTAATATCACTAAACGCTTTGAAAAATAATTTAAAAAACTCTTTTGCACCATTGGCACTTGTAAAAATAACCCATTCATAAGTTGCAATTCCGGTAAAAGTTTCAGCAATTAAATTTCGATCCTCCTGGGGTAATATCTTAATTAATGGAAGTTCAAGAACTTCAGCCCCTTTTTCTTCGAGTAGTAGCTTTAAACGACTCGTCTGGTTAACCGGTCTTGTCACAACAATTCGGTTTCCAAATAATGGTCTTTTTTCAAACCAATTTTTTTCCCCGCTCAGCCCAATTGAATTCCCGATAAAAATAATTGCCGGTGCTTTTAAGTCCTCTCGTATCGCGTCCTCTACTAAATTCCCTAATGTACTGATTATTTTTCTTTGAGTCGGTAAAGTGCCATGACTTACAATTGCTGCAGGTTTATCTGGAGCAAGCCCACCCTTCAATAATTTTTCCGTTATTTCCTTCAGCGTACCCATTCCCATGTAAATACAAAGTGTACCTCCGACTTCTGCAAATTTAGCAAAATCAACCCGGAGAGATTCTTTTTCCACATCTTCATGACCGGTTAAAAATGAGATCGAAGAACCATATTCTCGGTGAGATAAAGGAATTCCTGCGTAGGCTGCACAAGCAAGCGCAGCAGTAACGCCCGGAACAATTTCATAGGGTATATTAGATTGGTCCAACACAATCATTTCTTCCGCACATCGACCAAAAACAAAAGGATCTCCTCCTTTTAAACGAACAACTTTTTTCCCAGCTCTTGCCCGATTGACTAAAATTTTACCGATTTCTTCCTGGACAACGGTATGCCGACCTGGACTTTTACCTACATCGATATGTTCACAGCCACTGTTCGCTCGTTTCCGTAATTCTGAATTGGCTAGATGGTCAAATACCAACACGTCACAAGTACTGATTAATTCAATCGCTTTTTGTGTAATTAAACCGACATCTCCAGGCCCCGCACCGACCAAGAATACAGTTCCTACATTTTCTTTTTCTATTTCAACCATGATAAAATTTTGTCCATGATCATTTCAATCGTGTCATTCTTGATATCCAAAATACGAATGCCACAATCTTCATGGAAGAAATGCAATTGATCCCCTGCCAAATGAACTCCAAGTGCGACCTGGCACCCTCCTCCAAGATGATCTAGGATCGCTCGTTCAAGCAAAACAGCTCGGCTAGTCTCCTCATGATCGAGAACAGAGAATTTTTCCAATTCGCCGGAGCGAACTTGAATCGCAATTGCTGCCTGACCTGGAGATGGAACCATTTCATCAATGGGCAATTTGATAAAGGTTAACCCAGGGTACTCCTTGATTCCCAAACGAGAGAGACCCGCTGCTGCCAAAATAGTGCCATCTGCCTCTCGTTGAACTGCTATTTTACGTAAACGAGTTTCCACATTGCCCCGAAGTTCTTTCCAACTTACTCGCGGAAATCGCTTTTGAAGTTGCGCCCTTCTTCGAGGACTTCCTGAAGCTAATATTTGAGGGTTTTTCACCCGCTCATTTAAAACCAAGACATCACGCGGATCTTCACGCACAGGGAATGCAGACAAGACTAAACCATCTGGGTTTTCCGTAGGTAAATCTTTTGCACTGTGCACGGCTAGATCAGCTCGTCCTTCCAGTAAAGCGACCTCTAATTCTTTTGTAAATAAACCCTTTCCACCCTTTTCCTGTAACGACCAATCAGCTTGCTGATCGCCCGTGGTTGACATCGGTAATAGCTCAGCATCTACCCCCATGGTAGACTCTATTAGTTGAGCCACCCAATTGGCCTGTTTTAGGGCAAGGGGACTTTTCCTTGTTGCTAAAACAAGTTTATCAGTGGAGGCAGTCATAGAAGCGATGCCAATTTATATGCCAAGGCAAGAATCTAATCATGCCGAAAGCAAAAACGGGATTTAATATTAGGAATAAGAAGCCTGAGCCCCTTTAATGTTCTTTTTTGGAATCCAAGACATTAATTCACGCAAACGCTTCCCAGTTTCTTCAATAGGATGTTTTTCACCGTCCTCTAGAAGTTTATTGTATTTAGGGAGACCAGCCTCGTATTCCTTTACCCATTCCTTGGCAAATTTCCCAGATTGGATTTCCTTCAGAATCGATTTCATCGACTTTTTAACATTTCCGTTAATGACTCGTGGCCCCCTAGTTACATCACCAAACTTTGCAGTTTCTGAGATAGAAAAACGCATTCCCGCGATACCAGATTCAATCATTAAATCAACAATCAGCTTAAGTTCATGCAAGCATTCAAAGTAAGCCATTTCTGGAGCGTAACCGGCTTCCACCAAAGTTTCAAAACCAGCTTCAACTAGTGCTGATGCGCCACCGCACAAAACAGCTTGTTCGCCAAAAAGATCTGTTTCTGTTTCTTCCTTAAAAGTAGTTTCTAAAATACCTGCTTTCGCGGCTCCTACCCCAGCGGCCCAACCTAGTGCGATTGCTTTTGAATCCTTGGAAGATCCTTTAAGAACAGCAATCAGAGCGGGAACACCCTTTCCTTCTTTAAACTGAGACCGGACGACATGCCCCGGACCTTTGGGTGCGACCATAATAACACTCACACCACGAGGTGGCTTTATTAAGCCAAAGTGAATTGCAAAGCCGTGTGTAAAGAGTAAGGTCTTACCCTTGGAAAGGTTGGGCTTAATTTCTTTTTCGTAGACTTCCGCTTGTTTCATATCCGGTACACCAATCATGATCACATCAGCTCTTTCAGTAGCTTCCGCCACTTCAACAACCTCAAACCCATGTCTTTTAGCTACTCGAATTGATTTACTGCCCTTGTATAAGCCAATAATAACATTGCACCCACTTTCTTTCAAATTCAACGCGTGTGCGTGTCCTTGTGATCCGTATCCTATCACGGCAAGCGTTTTCTTCTTGATGGCTGTTACTTTAGCTTCTTTTTGAGTGTATACTTTAGCGGTCATGGCCGTATTTTTTATATGTTACTGTTTAATGAAATGAAAATGTAAGACAATTAATGATCTGCTCGCCCACGCCTCAGCGAGACTGTTCCCGTTCGTGCAAGTTCGATAATGCCAAAGGGTTCGATCAATTCGATAAAAGCAACAATCTTATTGCCGTTTCCAGTTGCTTCGACGACTAACGATTCTTTTGCCACATCAATAATTTTCCCTCGAAACACATCACAAATCTGGTTTTTAATGATACGGCGACCACCGAGATCTACACCTGAAGCTACTCTCTTTCCCTACACGACGCTCT
>ERZ1048068.1938-NODE-1938-length-15199-cov-8.524102_pt1 | contig 15199 bp, 15 predicted proteins | sample MGYA00383098_ERZ1048068 | MGnify/ENA primary metagenome ERZ1048068 (study PRJEB29581, sample SAMEA5548368) | metagenome | biome: marine; feature: coastal; material: water | depth 1 m | study: Short-term variability in the microbial, nano- and picoplankton... | reverse complement strand
ACAATCATTTTGTCTGCAAAACCTAAAACATCATTTTTGTCATGAGTAGCTACTATACAAGCAATATTCTTTTCTTTAAGATATTTAAAAATACTGCGACGAAGTGATTGTTTTTTAAAGTTATCTATATGACTAAAAGGCTCGTCAAGTAATAATATTTCAGGTTCTTTTGCCAATGCACGAGCTAAGGCAACACGCTGCTTTTGTCCTCCACTTAAGTTCTTGACTTTTGTTTTTGCAAAAGCTTCAAGCTCTACAACTTTAATGAGCTCATCGGTACGTTTTTGTTTTTCTTTCGGATAAAATCTAGACAGATATTTACCAATATTTTCTTCTACAGTGATAAAAGGCATTAAATCAAATTCTTGTGTGACATACTTCATAAAATCGTAGCCAATAACTAGATTGTGTTTAGGTCCCAGAATTTGTTGTTCTTTCCAAAATATTTCACCTTGAGGTAAATCATATTCACCGTAAATCAATTTTAAAAGCGTACTTTTTCCTGAACCACTTTCTCCAATTACGGCCAAGTTTTTACCTGGTATTAAAGAGAAGGAAATGTCATTTAAAACTGAAGTTTTATCATATCCAAATAGAATGTTTTTTACTTGAAGCATGTTGCAAAAATACCATAAAAAAAGTCCACTTAATTTTAAGCGGACTTTTTGAATCATTAAATTTTTATTTAATCTTTTAGTTTTTCTTTTGACTTGCTTGGTAAATCTTCAAAGCCCATATTAAAGAGTGTAAATCCGTAAATATCTGCATACTGATCAATAGTTTTATTTACAGGTGTTCCGGCACCGTGACCAGCATCGGTTTCAATACGGATTAATGTTGGATTATCACCAGATTGTTTAGACTGTAACTCAGCTGCAAATTTAAAACTATGTGCTGGGACAACCCGGTCGTCATGGTCTCCAGTAGTTACTAACGTTGCAGGATACTCTACACCTTCTTTAACATTGTGAACCGGAGAATAGCCTTTTAAGTAATTAAACATCTCCTTGCTGTCTTCAGCTGTACCGTAATCGTAAGCCCAACCAGCACCAGCAGTAAATGTGTGATAACGTAGCATATCTAAAACACCAACAGCAGGCAGTGCGACTTTCATTAAATCTGGACGCTGTGTCATTGTAGCACCAACTAATAAACCACCGTTAGAACCACCTCTTATAGCTAAATAATCTGTGGATGTATAGTTGTTAGCAATTAGATATTCTCCTGCAGCAATAAAATCATCAAATACATTTTGTTTTTTTTGTTGGGTTCCAGCGTCATGCCATGCTTTTCCATATTCACCACCACCACGAAGATTTGGGACAGCATAAATTCCACCTTGTTCCATCCAAACGGCATTTGTAATACTAAAACCTGGCATTAGGCTAATATTGAAACCGCCATAACCGTAAAGGATTGTTGGGTTTTCCCCATTTAACTCTAATCCTTTTTTGTGCGTAATAATCATTGGCACTTTAGTACCGTCTTTGGATGTATAAAATACCTGCTTACTCTCGTAATCCTCAGGATTAAAATCGATATCCGGTTTCCTAAATAAATCTGAAGCACCATCTTTAAAGTTGTATTTATAGATACTTCCTGGAGTAACGTAATTTGTAAAAGAATAGTAAGATTCGATATCTTTCTTTTTAGCACCAAAACCACCAACAGAACCAACTCCTGGCAGTTCTACCTCACGTACTAATTTGCCATTGTAATCATATTGTAAAACTTTTGATACTGCATCGACCATATAATTGGCAAAAAAGTAACCTCCGCCTGTTGTTGGGCTTAGTACGTTTTCGGTTTCTGGTATAAAATCTACCCAATTTTCAGGTGCAGGATTACTAGCATCTACAGTAACTACGCGTTCATTTGGTGCATCAAGATTGGTCATGATATAAAGTTTTGAGCCTACATTTTCAATGATATTTGAGTCTGTATCCGTATGATCCAGAATTGTAATGAATTCTGAGTTTGGAATCGTCAAATCTTTAATCATCAATTTGTTTCCTGAAGTTGAAACGCGTGGTGTTATAATTAAATAACGGTCATCTTCTGTAACACCACCATATATATAACGGTGCTTTTCTCCAGGTGTACCACCATAAATAAGATTATCATCAGATTGTTTAGTACCTAATTTATGATAATATACTTTGTGCTGATCTGTTTTTGCAGAAAGTTCGCTGCCATTAGGCTTGTCATAACTTGAATAATAAAAGCCTTCGTTTTTATACCAAGACATACCACTAAACTTAATATCTACTAAAGTATCTTCAACTATTTTTTTAGATTCAACGTCCATAATTAAAATCTTACGCCAATCGCTTCCGCCTTCAGAAATAGAATAAGCCAGGATTTTACCGCTTTTAGAAAAACTTATTCCGCCAAGTGAGATTGTTCCATCTTCTTTAAATGTATTTGGATCCAAAAACACTTCTGAAGAACTTGGGTCTGCATCGTTTTTATAACGATACATCACAAATTGATTTTGCAATCCATCATTTTTTCTAAAATAAGTATAATCGCCTTCAATAAACGGCGCACCTACTTTTTCGTAGTTCCATAATTTTGAAAGGCGTTCTTTTAATTCATCACGATAAGGAATATTGTCTAAAAAGGTTCCAGTAGTAGCATTTTGGATTTTTACCCAAGCTTCGGTCTCTGGACTTCTATCATCTTCGAGCCAACGATAAGGATCACTAACTTTTTCATCAAAATATGTATCTGTGTGCTCGACTTTTGGAGTTTCTGGATAATCTACTTTAATAATTTCTCTGGGTTGAGTTTCGTTTTTACAAGACATAAAAATAGGAGTGCTAATAAAAAATAAGGAATACGTTTTATTGTTTTAGAACTATTGATTTGCCTAAATTAGCGAAAAAGTACTCTTGTTCGTTTGAAACAGAATTCTTTTTAAGATTTTTCATGCAGGCATAGTGCTATATCAGATTATTAGCCAAAAGATATTCAGCAATTTGTATTGTATTTGTTGCTGCACCTTTCCTGAGATTATCACTTACTATCCACATATTTAAAGAGTTAGATTGCGACAGGTCTCGACGAATACGCCCGACAAAAACATCGTCTTTTCCATGCGCATACATTGGCATTGGATAAGTATTTACATCAATATTATCTTGTACAACAACACCATCCGTTTCGCTAAGTAATTTGCGAACTTCAGTCACATTGAAATCGTTTTCAAACTCAATATTTACTGATTCACTATGACCACCAGCTGTTGGTATACGAACTGCTGTTGCGGTAACAGCAATTGTTCTATCATCTAATATTTTTTGAGTTTCTCTTATAAGTTTCATCTCTTCTTTAGTATAACCAGTTTCCTCAAAAACATCGCAATGTGGTATGGCATTTTTTGCGATAGGATATGGGTATGCCATTTCTCCTTTGATGCCAGAAATTTCATTGTCAAGTTGTTCAACTGCTTTAATACCAGTTCCAGACACAGATTGGTACGTAGAAACGACAACACGTTTCATTTTATATTTCTTGTGAAGAGGTGCAAGCGCCATAACCATTTGTATCGTTGAGCAATTTGGGTTGGCAATAATTTTATCTTTTTTACTCAATTGATTTGCATTAATTTCTGGCACTACAAGTTTTTTATCTAAATCCATGCGCCATGCTGAAGAGTTATCAATAACTGTTGTACCAACTTCAGCAAATTTAGGCGCCCATTCTAATGATGTGTTTCCACCTGCTGAAAATAAAGCGATATCTGGTTTTTCTAAAATAGCATCAGGTATACTAATGACTTTTATCTGTTTATTTTTAAATAAAATTTCTTTACCAACAGAACGTTCTGAAGCCACTAATAATAATTCGTCCATAGGAAATTTTCTTTCCTCTAAAACTTTGAGCATTACACTACCAACCAATCCAGTAGCACCGACAATAGCTATTTTCATTTGTAGAAATTATAAACTTTATGAGTTCAAAAGTAGTTATTTATCAAATTGAAAACCTCAAATTTTTCCTAAAAAAGAACCGCTTCAAATATTGAACCGGTTTTATTAAAAACATGAAATGTAACGGTAGCTAAATTATTTTTTTAAGGAATCTCTAATTTCTGTCAATAAATCGATTTCAGATGGTCCTGTTGGGGCTGGGGCTTCAGCTGGTTTTTTAGTTTTGTTGTAGGCTTTAACTATCATAAACATAACTAAACCAACAATTAATAAGTTAATTATAGTATTAATCCATGAACCATAAGCTATTACTGCAGCTCCTGCTTCTTTAGCAGCAGCAAGTGAAGCATACTCTTGACCATCCATCGCATAATGGAGGTCTTCAAAATTCATTCCACCAGCGAAATATCCAACAAAAGGCATAGCAATGTTGGAAACAAAACCGTTAATAACAGCACCTAAAGCACCAGCCATTATGACGGCTACTGCAAAATCAATGACGTTCCCCGTCATTATAAAATTCTTTTAACATGATTAAATATTTTAGTTAGTAATTTGACATCAATTTACATAAAAAGTCACATATAAAAGGAAAATAGCTATTTGGCATAAAGCCTTTTAACGCGTTGTGAGATAGCAGTTAGTACTTCATAGGAAATCGTACTCCCAAATTCTGCAAAAGTTGAAGCTTTATGAATTCCATCGAAAATAATGACTTCATCACCTTCTTCACAATCAACGTCAGTAATATTTACCATAATCATATCCATACAAACATTGCCGATTATTGCGGCTTTTTGGTTATTTACAAATACATAACCTTTTCCATTTCCAAATTGTCTAGAGATACCATCAGCATGACCAATAGGTATAGTTGCTATTTTTTCAAAACTAGAGGCTATGTGAGACCTATTGTAACCTACTGTTTCTCCCTTTTCTATTTGGTGTATTTGAGAGATGATGGATTTTAGTGTTGCTATAGGTTTTAGATTGGCATCTTCTTTAGCTGAGTTTCCAAATCCATAAAGCCCTATACCACAACGCACCATATCTAAATGTCCCCCAGTGTAATTTAGTATTCCGGATGTATTACATAAATGTAACCAAGGGTTATAATTCATTTTAGATTTGAAATCAGAAGCAATAGTTTTAAAATCTTCTATTTGTCGTATGGAAAAATCCTTTTCATTGTTATCTTCACTTGATGCTAGATGTGAGAATAAAGATTTTACTACAATTGCTTTAGTTTTTTTTAAGTGAGAAATAATATAACCGATATCAGTTCTCCCAAAGCCTAAACGATTTAAACCTGTATTAAATTTTATATGAACCGGATAGTTTGATTGTTGTTGTTGTTCAGCAACTCTTATAAATTCTTTTAAAATATTAGAACTGTAAATACTCGGCTCTAGGCAATGTTCGATAATTTCTTTAAAATTAACAGCTTGCGGGTGCAATACCAAAATAGGAGTTGTTATACCCGCATCACGAAGTGCAGCACCTTCTTTTGTATATGCCACAGCAAAATAGTCTACATTAAGAATCTCTAGATGTTTTGCCACTTCGATAGAGTCGCTTCCGTATGCAAAAGCTTTTACTACAGCTAGAAATTTAGTTTCTGGATTAAGTTTAGATTTTATATAGTTATAGTTATGCGTTAACGCATCAAACTGAAGTTCTAAGATAGTTTCTTTAGCTTTATGCATCAGAATTATTTTCTTTAGAAGTCAACTCCTCAGCATCTTTCACCTTCATTTGGCGAACTTTTTCACGAAGCATAGATTTGTAATATGCGGCACGACTAAGTGGTTCGTATTCGTCAACCTCGCCCAATAAAACAAGGTCATCACTTTTTGCTTTTCTAAAACTATATTGTGCTAAGTTCCCTGTTTTTGTACAAACAGCATGTACTTTTGTAACATACTCTGCGGTTGCCATAAGGTTAGGCATAGGCCCAAAAGGATTGCCTTTAAAATCCATATCAAGACCTGCAACGATAACACGAATACCTTTATTGGCTAAATCATTACAAATACTCACGATTTCGTCATCAAAAAACTGGGCCTCATCAATACCAACTACATCACACCCATCTGCAAGGATTGGAATGTTTGCTGCTGCAGGAACAGGAGTTGATCGAATTTCATTTGCATCGTGCGAAATTACTTTTTCATTATCATAGCGCACATCAACAGCTGGCTTAAAGATTTCGACCTTTTGTCTAGCAAACTGAGCGCGCTTCAATCGGCGGATTAATTCTTCTGTTTTACCAGAAAACATAGAACCGCAGATGACTTCAATCCATCCAAATTGTTCTTTCTGATTTACCGTATTTTCGAGAAACATTTCGTAATTTTAGCACTAAATCGTGTCCGATTTTCGTTTGTATAAAGGTGACGTAAATTTATTAAAAATCAAAAGTAAAATTCATGAAAAAGAAATTAGAATCAGAATTAATTAGCATTGCGCACAGGATTCTAAAACTAACAGGAAAAGAAGACATCAAACGCATGCATGAAGAGGTTGCGTTGTTGTACGAGAAGCTTACGGTTTTAAAATTTGCACAAGAAAATTTTGAAGATAATTTACCAACAATTGGTAACGATTCTTCGTTTTTTGAGATGTTAGATACAGCTTTCAATAATAAAATTAGCGACAATATAGAAGTTGAAAACAAGGTCTATGTTAATATGGATGAGTGTGAAGATGATGGTATTATGGAGCCTGTGATGAATAAAATAAAAGACATGGTGGCCTTTATGCCTGAGGAAGACGAGGCAGTTGAAGAAGCTCCAAGGACAAGTTCTAACGGACAGCAAGCTAAAACGATTGAGTTTGAAACTATTACTCAAGACTTTGCCATTATTCCAGAGTTTGAACCTATTGAAGACGCCAAAAAGCGCGAAGCAGAAAATAAAGTTAAGTCATTGAATGATAAATTAAAATCTGGAGGCCTCCAGATTGGGCTTAATGATAAAATTGCTTTTATCAAACATTTATTTGATGGACAAAATGAAGATTATGAACGTGTCATTTCTCAGATAAACACCTCAACAACACTTCAAGAAGCAGAAGATTTTATCCACCAATTAGTAAAACCAGATTATAATAATTGGGAAGGTAAAGAAGAATATGAAGAACGTTTTCTAGAGATTGTAGAAGGTAAATTCAATTAAAGTATGTTAACTAAAAAAGTCATTTATTGGCTAGCAACGGCTGTACTTTTTGGGATTATGTTGTTTTCTGCCCAAATGTATTTCAGAAATACGGAGATGGTAAAAGGTTTTTTTGAGAGCTTTAATTATCCAACATATTTCGTCATTCCACTTGCAGTTTTAAAAGTGCTAGGTGTCATTATGATTTTATGGAGAAAAAGCCAATGGCTTACTGAATGGGCATACGCTGGTTTCTTTTTTGATTTGATCTTAGCCTACATGGCCCACTATCAAGTCAATGACGGTCAAGAAACGTTTGCCCTATTGGGGCTAACCGCAATTTTTCCATCGTATTTTTTAGGTAAATATATCAGAGATTAAATAATGAGTAAACTCTACCTCGTACCAACACCAATAGGCAATCTAAAGGATATGACCTTTAGAGCAGTTGAGGTACTTAATGATGTTGATTTAATTTTAGCCGAAGACACACGCACTTCTGGGAAACTTTTAAAGCATTTTGAAATTACGACGCAAATGCAAAGCCACCATATGCATAATGAGCATAAAACGGTAACACACTTGGTCGAAAAATTAAAGTCAGGATTATCTATTGCTCTGATTAGTGATGCAGGCACACCAGCTATTTCTGATCCGGGATTTTTATTGACTCGCACTTGTCTTGAAAATAACATAGAAGTAGAGTGTTTGCCCGGCGCTACAGCATTTGTGCCAGCTTTGATTAATAGTGGCTTACCAAACGATAAGTTTGTATTCGAAGGCTTTTTACCTGTAAAAAAAGGGCGTCAAACACGATTGTTATTACTTGCTGAAGAAACTAGAACGATGATTTTTTACGAAAGCCCTCATAAACTCATCAAGACTTTAGGACATTTTTGTGAATATTTTGGTGAAGACAGACTAGTGTCAGTATCTCGAGAACTCACTAAATTATTTGAAGAAACCATTAGAGGAACAGTAAAAGAAGTCCTTGAACATTACACAAATAAACCAGTAAAAGGGGAAATAGTAATTGTTGTTGGTGGGAACAAGTAATTTTTTTAAGTCTATCTATCCTTGAGCTTGAATAATAATTGAAATAATAAAATCTCAACATATTATTATGGAAAAGTTTAATCTAATAACTACCTCCATCATGCTTTCCAACCTCAAAACCATACTTGCCTAAGTATTGGTTTCCACTTTTAACAGCGCCTTCTTCGATATTTGTTCCCATACTATCGTTCCAACGGTTTAAGTAGCCAAATAAAGAAATAACACCTAGCATTTCTACGATTTCACCTTCATCCCAATGTTTGTATAAACGCTCTTTAATTTTAGCATCAACTGCATTTGGTACCATAGACGCTTGTAAAGAAAAGTCTAATGCAGCACGTTCGGCCTCAGAAAACGCAGGATGAGTTCTATACTCCCAAATGTTATCTAATTGTTCTTGTTCAGCACCGTAACGTTCTGCAGCTCTAATAGCATGAGCTTGGCAATAACGACAACCGGTAGAGTTGCTACTTACCCAAGCAATCATTCGTTTTAGCGCTGAGTTTACGCGACCTTCATTAGCCATAACAGCCTTATTCAAGTTTATAAAGGCTTTGCTAATGGCTGGCCTGCGCTGCATCGTAAGCACAGAGTTTGGACAAAAACCAAGAGTTTCGTTAAAGAATTCTGCCAGTTCTTTGGTTTCTAAATCGTGCTCTGGAGATAACGGAGTTACTAATGCCATATTTGTTTTTTTTAAGTCGTATTTTTGAATGTACAAGATAACAGTTCTCTAATAAAAAAACTAAAAGAAAATGGCTGATAAAATCACGACACATTGGCAAGGCGGATTAACTTTTGAATCAGATAATCCAAGTGGTAAACTCGTTAAAATGGATACAGACATTGAGGGCCAAGACGAACGTCTTGGGCTATCACCAAAAGCAATGATGTTGTCCTCTTTAGCAGGATGTTCTGCCTTGGATGTGATTTCTACTTTAGATAAAATGAAAGAAGAAATAGATGATTTTAAAATTGAAGTCTCCGGAGAACTAACCGATGAGCATCCAAGATACTACCATTCGGTTATTGTAGATTATCATTTTTATGGATCAGATATTAATAAAAAGAAGTGTGAACGCGCTGTAGATTTATCGATTGAGAAGTATTGCGGTGTCATGGAAATGTTTAGACGTTTTGCGGAAGTAAAGACTAATATATTTTACCACATAGCTACAAAACGAAACACATAAACCCTTTTAAAAAATCGTTTGCTTTTTTATGCGTTGGACTATAAAACCAAAACCTGAATCCACTAAACTGGCTATAATGAAAAAAGCACTTCAAGTTGATGATACTGTAGCGACATTATTATTGCAGCGTGGAATTGACACTTATGAAGCAGCTAAGACATTTTTTAGGCCAAGTTTTAACGATTTGCATAATCCATATTTAATGAAAGATATGGACAAAGCAGTATCGCGTATTGAAGCCGCTATAGAAAACAATGAAAATATTCTGGTATATGGCGATTACGATGTTGATGGTACAACTTCTGTGGCCTTAATGTCTTCTTATTTAAAAACAAAAACTGAAAATGTAGCAACATATATTCCGGACCGTTATGTCGAAGGTTATGGTGTTTCTTATAAAGGTATTGACTTTGCTGAAGACAATGGTTTTTCGTTAATTATTGCTTTAGACTGTGGTGTAAAAGCCATTGAAAAAGTGGCTTATGCCAAAGGAAAAAGTATCGATTTTATTATTTGCGATCACCACAGACCTGGAGATAAAATACCTGAAGCCGTTGCCGTATTAGACCCAAAACGAGACGATTGTGCGTATCCGTTTAAAGAACTTTGTGGTTGTGGTGTTGGTTTTAAATTGATATGTGCTTTAGCAGAAAAAGATGAAAAAACACCTGAAGATTTAGTTGAGTATTTAGATTTAGTAGCAACAGCAATAGGTGCCGATATCGTACCTATTGTGAATGAAAATAGAGCATTGGCATATTTTGGTTTACAGGTAATCAACTCCAATCCAAGACCTGGTATGAAGGCTATGATAGCTGAGGTTAAAAAAGATGAGTTAACAATTACAGACGTCGTTTTTATAATAGCTCCAAGAATCAATGCTGCAGGCAGAATGAAACACGGTAATCATGCCGTGACTTTACTCACAGAAACCGATTTTAATTTAGCAGCGAAACACGCATTAGATATAGACCAATACAATACTGATAGAAGAGATACGGATAAACGCATTACAGAAGAAGCCTTAGTTCAAATTGAAGAAAATAGCGAGCAAGAAAGATTCTCTACGGTTGTTTATGATGAGAATTGGCATAAAGGCGTGATTGGGATTGTCGCCTCTCGTTTAATTGAAACTTACTATCGACCAACATTAGTGTTTACAAAAAGTGGAAATAAATTAGCAGCATCGGCTAGATCAGTAAAAGGCTTCGATGTCTATAATGCTTTGGAGGCTTGTTCAGAATTTATCGAACAATTTGGAGGGCACAAATATGCAGCTGGATTAACGCTTTTACCGGAAAATTATGAAGCGTTTAAAACCAAGTTTGAAAGTGTTGTCAAAGAAAGTATAGACCCTAAACTATTGACCCCAGAATTAAAAATAGATTCTGAAATCAATCTTAATGAAATTGATCATAGACTTTATAGAATTTTAAGTCAGTTTGCACCATTTGGACCAGGGAACATGACACCTGTTTTTATGACGCAAGCCATCAAAGATACAGGTTGGGGAAAATGTGTTGGTGAAGATGATAAACACTTAAGATTCACTGCCACACAAAAAGCAAATGAAAAATTAGTATGTATTGGCTTTGGGTTAGGTGATAAATTAGACATTATAAAAGACAAAAAATCTTTTAATATTGTATATACCATAGATAAAAACCATTGGAATGGTAATATCAGTTTACAATTAAAGTTAAAAGATATTAAAGCATAGCATTTGGCAAAAAACGATCCATATTTAGCATTACGATTCAAAGAATTTAACACGTTTCTTTTAGTGCGCTTTGCTTTGGTGTTTGGTTGGTCTATGCAATTTGTTGTTATCGAATGGCAAGTGTACGCATTAACTAATAACGAATTAAGCTTGGGGCTTATTGGTGCCTGTGAATTTATTCCTGCATTTTTTATGGCACCATTTGCAGGACATATCGTCGACCGTAAGGAAAAAAGAAACTTATTTGCTATATGTATCGCATTGTTTTCCCTAATTAGTTTTGGATTGTTTTGGTTAACTTCTGAGGCTGTGAAATCTTCATGGGAAACACAAAGTATTCTTATCGGTATTTATGGATTGGTGTTTTTTGGTGGTATTCTACGTGCTTTTTTTGGACCTATAATTTTCTCATTAATTGCACTTATAGTTCCAAAGCATGTATATCCAAACGCAGCAACTTGGAGCAGCAGTACTTGGAAAAGTGCTGCAGTTACTGGAGCATTGTGTGCAGGGTTTTTAATAGCTTGGATTGATGTGCATTATACCCTTGGAATTGTATTCTTTTTAGTCGTTTTTGCTTTAATATTTGTTTTTCTGATTAAAAGGAAACCTATTTTAAATCAAAAAACTCAAGAAACCGTAAAGGAGAGCTTAAAAGCAGGACTCACATTTGTTTTTAAAGATAAAGTAATTTTGGGCGCATTGACGCTAGACATGGTTGCTGTATTATTCGGAGGTGCGGTAGCTATTTTTGCTGTATTTGCCAAAGATATTTTAGATGCAGGACCAAAGGGTTTTGGGATATTAAACGCCGCTTTATCTTCGGGAAGTATTATAACTATGCTTGCAACTACACATTTACCCATCACAAAAAATACTGGCAAAAAGTTACTTGTTGCTGTTTTTGGCTTTGGTCTTTGTATGATTGTTTTTGGGGTATCTAAATTATTCTGGTTAAGTGTTGTTGCATTATTTTTTGCAGGAGTATTTGATGGTGTATCTATGGTTATACGACAAACTATTTTACAACTTAAAACGCCAAATGACATGCGTGGTCGTGTTGGTGCAGTAAACTCTATGTTTGTAGGTTCATCAAACGAATTAGGAGCGCTTGAAAGCGGGATCGCTGCAAAATTATTCGGTGCCCCATTGGCTGTTGTTCTTGGTGGAACAGCTACGCTTTTTACAGTAATTATTATGGGATTAAAAAATAAATTTTTAAAAAATTTAGACTTGACGTATGATGCAGAAGAGTATCAGGAAGGTTTGGAATCATAGGTTTTCAAGCGAAAATTCTCACCATCAAATTCACCATAAGTAAAATACTGTATCCAATCTCCGAGATTGATATATTTTGACCTCTCATTAAGTTTAATTTCTAAAGGTAAGTGCCTGTGTCCAAACACAAAATAATCACGATGCTTATCTTCTAGTTTTTTGCGGCTGTAAATTGCTAACCACTCATTGTCTTCTCCAAGAAAAGTTGCATCATCATCACCAGAGATGAGTTTGTTTTTTACTGAGAAATATTGGGCGATACGCATACCAATATCAGGATGTCCCCAACGAAAAAGCCATTTAAAAAAAGGACTTAAGAAGATTTTTTTCATACGCTTGTAACCTTTATCACCTGGGCCCAAGCCATCACCATGACCAATAAAAAAATCTTTAGCACCTAGTTTAAATTCTTTTGATTTGTGATAAACAGGAATGCCAAGTTCTTCTTCAAAATAACCATTCATCCATAAGTCGTGGTTACCAACAAAATAATGTATAGGAATACCAGAATCTGCAATTTCTGCAAGTTTACCTAATGTGCGTGTAAATCCTTTTGGAACTACAGTTCTATATTCAAACCAAAAATCGAATAAATCACCTAAAAGAAATATAGCTGCAGCGTCTTGTTTTACTTTGTTTAACCAAGCTACAAACTTTTGTTCGCGTAGTCGAGAATCTTCAATATTTGGAGCACCCAGATGGTTATCTGAAGCAAAATATATTTTTTTGCCCTCAGGAATTTCTATGTAATCAAGCTTAGTCATTATCTGAGGCAAACCACTCGGCAAAGCTAGTTGCTGTTTCTTGAAGTTTTAAGGAATATAAGTGAATGTTAGACGGTAGATGTTTCTTTATTTTTTTTGCAAAATCAATAACCATCATTTCGCTGGTGGGCTGATAATCAGCTAAAATTACATTATGTCCTCGTTCTTGTAATTCTTTTGCAAGTTCTAAATGTGGAGTGTTTTTGTTAAAAACGGTAGCATGATCAAAAACATCTACAATTTCAGATTTCACTATTTTTTTAAGATCACCAAAATCGATGACCATTCCAAACTTTACATTGGAGTTGTCTTCAATAGGCTTACCTATTACCGTGACATCAAGTCTATAACTATGGCCATGAACATTTTTGCACTTGCCATCATACCCGTACAGCGCATGTCCTGTTTCAAAAGAGAACTGTTTTGTAATTCTAATTTTACTCATTATTTACGACCTTTTCTTTTGTTTGAAAAATAAACAATGACTAGTACCAATCCTAATAAAAGGAACAAACCATTTCCGCTAAAAAAACTTAGTATATCCATTTAATCGTCTTTAAATCTTTTCTTTCTGTTTCTGTAAATAAAATAGACTATAATTACCAAAATAACAAAAGGTAAAATAGTACCAATAAAAACACCAATCCCATAACTACTATCAGGAGCATCTTTAAGCTTTTGATCTATACCTGTGTTTTGTAACAGTAGAATTAAGAAATTCATTTACAGTTGTAATATATGGCTCAAATTTAAGGGTTTTGTGCAAGCGGTCTAAATGTTTTGCGGAATTTTATAATTAGCGGTAAACCTCTCGCAATAATCCAAAGTGTAAAGGCAAGAAAAATACCATGTAGTTTTAAACCAATAGTGTCCGTATAACTTATTACTGGAATAAAAACTAACAATGTAGAAAACAGCAAAAGATTTCTAAGATATTTCATTTCCCCTAAACCTTTAAAAACGCCATCAAATATAAAAGCCAAAGCACATAAGGGCTGCATAAGAAGAACAATCCAAAACACATCATAAAACGCGTTTAACACCTCAATATCATTGCTAAAAATTTCACCTATAGGAATATATAATATAGCACCTACAGAGGCGACAATTATACCTACGACAATCCCGTGTTTAATAAGTTTATTACTTAAATCAATAAGATTTTTGTAATCTTTGGCTCCTAATAACTTACCTGATAGAATATTACCAGCACTAGCATAACCATCAATTAAAAAGGCGCCTAAAAACCATAAGTTTATAGCTATAGTGTAGGCTGCAATGTACTTTGACCCATAAGATGTTGCAAAACTTGTTGCAAAATATAGTGCTACATTTAGTGCAATTGTTCTAATGAATAGATTTAAAATCATTAGTACAAACCTTTTGATTTCTGGATTAAAAGGAAAACTAACCAAAAGCGGAATATCTGTCTTTTTTAGCATGTAAAATGCCGATAAGCCTGCCATAAGCATTTGGGCAATAACACTTGCATAAGCTGCACCTTTAATATGCATAGCAGGAATTATATTTGCTATACCATACACCAAAATAAAATCAAATACAATATTTGAAACAGCTCCCGCAATAGCAATCAGCATCGGGTGATATGTGTTTTGTAATCCTCTAAAAGTTCCAAAAACTGCAATTGTAAAAAGTGTAAACGGAAATCCCCAAACACGTATTTGATAATAATCTACACTGTAATCCAAAATAAGATTTGAAGCATTATAGAGTTTAAATATTTGTGACGCAAAAGGATAGGTATAGGCAATAATTATTAAACTTAAAAACGTAATTAAGAATATAGCTTGCGCAGGTAAATTTTTAACAGCGTCGACATTACTAGCTCCTAAATATTGGGACACTATTGATGATATGGCACTTCGGGTTTGTCCTAAAACCCATATAAGCATAGATAAAAATGTAGAGACAATACCCACAGCAGCTAATGACTCAGTTGCATTTAAAGATATATTGCCAATTATTGCAGCGTCAGTCAATGATAAAATCGGTTCTGAAACACCTGAAATTATTGCCGGAATAGCAAGCTTATTGATTTGTTTTAATGTAATTTTTGTACTCAAAGGACTAATTCGTA
>ERZ1048068.1934-NODE-1934-length-15240-cov-4.082384_pt1 | contig 15240 bp, 14 predicted proteins | sample MGYA00383098_ERZ1048068 | MGnify/ENA primary metagenome ERZ1048068 (study PRJEB29581, sample SAMEA5548368) | metagenome | biome: marine; feature: coastal; material: water | depth 1 m | study: Short-term variability in the microbial, nano- and picoplankton... | reverse complement strand
TGCCAAGGTGCAGTTGCGTAGGTAACGTCTTTTCCCCATTCAACATCAAACTCTCCACTGTAATACTGCAAGTGTGTGATTGCTTCGCATACTGCATCAGTTAATTTCGGTGCGTGTTCGTCTCTAAAAACTTCCATTAGTGTTTTACCTATTTGACACCAATGCATATACACACCGCCTAGTTTTCTATCGTAACTGTTTTCTAAAAATCCTTGTCTGTGTTCTTCTGTGAGTGTATGTCGTGGACAACGGTTGAACTGTGTTATTTGACTGGGTCTTACCCACTGCGGATCTTGTACTGCTTTGCGCTGACTCATACAAAGACTTTCTATTTCATGACATAATAAGTTAAGTTGTCTAATAGCATAGCGTACTTCTACACTAGCATAGCGAGTATATTTGCTAGGGTTTTCTACTGTGCCTTCTAGCACTTCAAAGTGATTATGCAATAAGTTCATAACATCGTGTTTAACTTGTAATCCTTTGTTAAGAGGATTGTCGTCCATTCTACCAACAGGATACTCCAATCCAAAACGTACAACATCTGGAGCAAACCATTCTTCAATCATATAATCTAATGAGCTTTGATTAATTGTGTAAATGTGTTTGTTAAGTTCGTTACATAACAAGTTTAAATCACGTTGGGTGTCAGGGAAACCATGAAAGCAATAATTCTTTTCAAGGTGCAAACTTCTCTGCAATACATCTTGCTCTAGTGCTGCTATCCAGTCTTGTGCTATTTTATTATCACAAGGTATAATGTTATAATCAATTGTTTCTTTTGTTTTGTAATTGCGTAATACTACTTTAACAGATTTCATCCCAAAACTCTCTTGCTTGTATTGTACCCAGTGTATCTCTAAACTTCATACCACCGCGTAGATTGTCCATTGCTTGCATGCGCCACTTGCCTTTGATTCTGCCTTTAGCATATTCATCCGGAAACTCTTCCTCAAATGTAGGACGCTCTAGTAAACTTTTAAGCATTTCTCTTATTGTACGATTATCAACATAGTCAGTCAATAACAATTCATTTACATAATCGTGTAGTATATTGCGAGGAAGAAATAGTGGACTCATTGCAATGTCTGGCGTAAATGCAAATGTAACTTTAGCAAGTATGTCTACATTTAGTTCTCTTGCAAGGTTACATATGTTTACAATTTCAAATAGTCCAGGCAGTGTAAGTGTAAAGTCAATACGCATTTGTCTACGGTTGCGACTGTACACCAGTCCTTGTTTAAAGTGTGCTAACCATTCCTCGTAGTTTAATCCTGTGCGTATGTATTCGCCTACTGCACCTGTGCCATCAATGCTTGCACATATTTGCCAATCTCTGATGTTAGCAAGTATATCTTTATACAAGTTCACGCCTCGGTAATCAACACGACTTAGATTTGTGTTATAACGTGCATACAGTCCAGGTCCATCACCGAGATCAATAATACGTTGCATATATCGCCAATGCTGTTCATACATAAGTGGTTCGCCACCTACCCAATACACTTCTTCAATACAATGTTCTTCTACTGCAGTTGCAAACTCTTGCTCTACTGTATCCTTTTGGAAAGTTTCAATAGCCTTTTTTACAGGCTTTTCCATCCAAGGTTCAACTTTGCCTTGCTTGCGAGCTTCTGTTTCCCAACTGCTACTAAGCATAGGTCCACACATACGACATTTAAAATTACACAAGTTACTAAAACGATAGTCCCAACTCACAGGCTTCATAGTTGTATAACCATCTGCGTCTGTGCTAGGAACAACTTCATGCCATTTATGTTGAAACAAATGTGTAAAGTGATCTCTGTATACGTCTTGATTAAGCAGTTTTTTATCGCACACTTGACATGCATCCGGAACTTCATTGTTTAACATTTGTCTACGGATACTACGAATCCCTTCGCCATTCCAATACTCATCTAATGTTTGCGGAGTGTATTCGTTAGTGCCTTCAGCAGTATCAATATACTGTGTAAAGCTCTGCGCAGGTTCGCGACTAGCACAGCACAAACGTCTCTCTGTTTGTGGACTGAGATAGGTGTGCGTCCATGGCGCCATGCATAGGTTATCTGGTTTAGAGTGCATACCCTATTACCTTTGCTATTTTAGGATGACTCTCTGCAAAGTTCTGATTACGATATAGATCAGTTTGTCTTAGTTTATTATGTAGTGCTGTGCCATCTTCAGCTGTTTCTTCGCCCATAGATGAATTTACTACCATTTGTTTTAGTGCAATAATATCGTTTTTATATTTGCTGTGTTTAATCTGTTGCTTTTGTAAGTATAGCATAACAGGACTGCGAGCACCTTTGGGTATGCAACTTAAACTAAACTCCCAAGGATCATGCATTAAGTTAAAGTGTATGCTATCAAAGGCCATGGTGTTAGCCCAGGTCAATATTTCATCCAAGTAATAGATGTTTTGAACATTCCATGTGCAGCATAACTGTGTAGTAATAGGATAGTTGCTATCTCTAAGTTTATGCACCTTGCGAATATTTGTGTTAGTAGTCTTCCATTTAGCGCCATAACGTTCATATTCAAAACGCTCTTCGGTATTGTCTACACTAAATGCAATCTGCACATGTTTAAAATGTTGCCATATGCTAGGATCTTTTGGAAATTGCGTAGTGTTTGTATTGTAGTGTATATCTATATCTTTAGCAAGTCCTCGATCAACAGCACGTTGTAGTAGTTCAAAGTGCTGTTTAATCATCCAAGGTTCGCCGCCTGTAAATTCAAAGTATTTTATGTCGGGTAACATTTCATCTAATTGCTCCCAAAAGGCTGGACTTTTGCGTACCCACTGCCCATCTCGTAGCCATTGTTTTGCAATGTGATTTTTTGGATCATTACTATAGTCCAATTCTTCTTGTGCCCATTTACTGCTGCTCCAACTACCGCATATACGACATTTCAAGTTACATATATTACCTAGTTTAAGATCAACGAACTGCAGTTTATCACCTGTAACATCATCATAGTCAACGTCTATGTGTTTAAACTTCTCAAGCATGTATTGACGTTTAGATTTTTTACCTGCATCTTCTTCACGCCAGCAATTTCTACACTGCTCGGGCTTTGAACCTTCACTAAATTCTCTGCGCATATCATTCATATAATCGCTGCGAAATGCATCTTCCAGTGTATGTTCTTTAAGATTTATATTAGGTATTTCATTTGTTGCTAAACAACAAGGACGCACGTTGCCCAATGGCGTTGTTTCAATGCTGATCCACGGTAGTATACATTTAGGCATAGACTTGTAAACTCGCTAGTTCTGGAAACACTTCATAAAAGTTTTCTGTGCGCACTGCATCTAATTGTGCAGTAACTTGATTAAACTTTTTTAAATGTTGTGTATTATCTTGGCTGTTCATAAAACTCACAAGACTTTTAAATCCATTTGTTGCACGTTGCAGATGATCCTGCGGTGATAGCCAATCAATGTGTTCTTCCAGTTGTTGTGTAATATCTAGTTTCATATCTTTTGGCAGACAATCAACACGATACCAGACTGGACTTTGTAGTACGTTAACATTTAGATCTTGTGGTTTGAGCAGTCCGCGTTCAATCCAGTCTCTATGAAAGTTAGGTACATGTTGCACGTTCATTAGACTTAGTGTAGGACTGATGTAAAAGTCTACATTAGGACATTTCTCTAGCATGCGTTCTCTGTTGGCAGTAGTCTTTGCCCAGTCACTGCCTTTGCGCATTAGTTCTGCTCGAGCACCACTGGCATCTAAACTTGCGCCAATACTCACACTATCAAACATACCCCAATAATCCAATACATCTAAATCTTTGTACAGTGTTTCGTTAAAGTTTGTATTGTATATCAGTTTAACATCAAAGCGTTCTCGTTTGACAAGTTCTTTAAGTATGTTATAGTGCTCCTGCATGATAAGAGGTTCGCCGCCGGCAAAGTATATCTGTTCAATATGGTCAATGTGTGGGATCATCTGTTCCCAAATATCATTCTTGTTGCGGCCTGCCCATTCAATACGTTTATGATTAGGCTTTACACCATGCAGCTTTACATGATCGTCATACCATAAACTACTAAACATAGGACCGCAACTGCGACACTTTAGGTTGCACTGATTACTAAAACGTATATCCCAGTATACCAATTCAAAGTCTGGGTTTGCTCCTTGGTCAACTTTATCTATATGATGCCCAAAGTGTTTGTTACTACTGTTACGCATACTAAAGAAGCCTTGTTCCTCCTGTTCATAGCATCGTGTACATTCTTTACAAGGTTTATCAGCAAGCATGCGTTCACGCATTTGGACATAATTTGACCCGTTCCAAATTTCCTCTAATGAATTATCTCGCATGTTGCCGATAGGGTGTTTCATTTCTGCTAAACAGCAAGGATACGCTTCTCCTGTTGGGAATCCATGTATGTGTGTCCACGGAATCATACAGAAGTTTTTGCTAGTCATCAAACGTTCTTGCTGGTCTTCGCGTAGCGATTCTAGCTCAACAAACACAGGACGTCTGCTGTTATAGTCATATGTTTCGTAATACTTGTCTGTTTTAGAGCGACTCATACCATTCCTCTAGTTCCGGAAACGCCTTTGCAAATGTGTGATTGCGACGTACGTCATATTGTGTGTAAAACTTTTTAAAGTCATTGTGCAAGCGTGGCATTTCAAATGCTTCGTTGTGCGGCTTCTCAACTACTTGTAAGTATTCTACAAGTCTATTGAATTGACCACGTTCCCAATCCTGCATGTTAGTTAAGTCTAGTTGTTTAAGTCTACTAACACAAGCATCTTTGATAGGTTGTGGTAAAACCAAGCAGCTTTGGAAACTTGGAAAGCGTAGTATATTGTAACTCATTGTAGCAAAATTTTCACCAAATAAGTTTCTTGCTGTTAATATTCTCTCAATCATATCCGGAAGCGTTGGCAAGCAAAGTGCGTTTATAGTCATCATACAATGCGTATCAATATTAGCAAAGTGTAGTTTAAGTAAGTTCTTCCACCATTGGTCAAAGTCTAATCCATCTCGAATATATTCTGCACTATAACCAGTTGCTTCCATACTTGTGTATACATCTAGTCCAGGCAAGTGTTCTCGACATGCCACCAGTTTATCAATAAGTTCTGGTTTGCCGCCTAGGTTACTGTTAATAGCAAGACTGGTTTGACTTTTATCTGCATTGAGTTTAAACCAATCAAACAGTCTCCACAGTTCAGCACTCATGATAGGTTCGCCACCTGTAATGCGTAATTCACGCAGTGTACGATGTAGGTCTGTATCCCACCATTTAAAGAATGCTTCTACATACGGATTGGTCTCGTTAAACTTATACAGTTGATTACTGTCATGCGGATGTGTAAAGTGATTACGTCCATCACTCACTAGTTCTTCGTAAGCGCCGTTATGCTTTACATCTTTTACCCATGTTGTGCTAAATGCGGGATTGCAATAACTGCAAGCAAAATTGCATGTTCTGTCAAAGGCAATCTCAAGGGTAATAAGATCAACATCTTCATCATGTGGTGTATCATATGCATTGTTTAGTTCCTCACTAGTATATATCTTGCTTTTGTAAACACGGTCACTTATGAACTCTTTTCCCATGTCTTCAATTTTCCAACAATACTCACATCCGCTTGGACGCTCGCCGCACTGCATTTGTTTGCGCTGAGCTTTTTTCTCAGGTGTATTATGCAGTAGTTTAGGATTACTTGCTAATTGTTCAACATCAATTTTATGAGGCAACGGATGATGGCAACTAGTAGTCATGCCACTCCCTAGCCATATAGTAGCATTATACCATTTAGCTGCACAAAAGCTCTCACTTTTTGTGTCTAAATGATTTGTTTTAAATATTAGGTCTGTTTGCATAATACTCGCATTGCCTCCAAAAACTTGTCATCTCCGGAAAGGTTTCTAAAAAATTTGTTCCGCGTCTACGATCATGTTCACTAAAGAACTTGAAAAAGTCTCCACGTTTACGTTCAACATCTGTTGTACCTTGTAGCATCCAATCCAAGTCTCTGCGCATTTTTAATACTTCGTAGTCTTTGAATCCATGCATTTCATGCATGTTATCTTCCATATAGCGTATACATTCTTGCATTACTATTTGATATTCCATGGGCAGTATTTGCATGCTTTGCCAGTCTGGAGTATATAACAACGGCGTATCAAACCACACACGTTGATAAGTTGTTGTGTATGTTTTACGCAAATGTACTATGTATTCTAACAGTTTCTTCAGTGAAAGTATACTTAAATTATTCATTGTAATAATAAATGTTAAGCTGCTACGATAAGGAACATCGCGAACAAATTCTTCACATCTATTTATTGCTTTATCAAAGTCCAATCCGTGTCGTATATACTCTGCTTGCTTTCCCCAAGTATCCAAACTTACAAACTGCATAAAGTGTTCTATTTGTTCACCTTCGCATAGACGTTGTACATAACCTTTGTATTTGCCCCATACTCTGTCGTCAACACTAAAATTACTGGTTGTGTTTAAATGTAGGTCAGGCTTTGGATTGTCTAACACATAATCAAACACACGGTATGTATTAGGATCCATTGTAGGCTCTCCGCCTGTCATACGAAAGTGTTTTAGATCTTTGTACAAGTCAGGCCACCAGCGCCAAAATGCTTCTCTATATGGATTATCTTCTCTGTTTGGAATAGCACGACGATCACCTTTAAAGTGTATAGGGTCATTGTGCGGAGTAGTTGTGGGCCATGCACCGTGTTCATTTGTTTCCTTAGTCCAAGTACTGCTAAACTGCGGACTACAATAACTACAACTAAGGTTGCATACGTTATTAAAGTTTACTTCTACATAACTAGGATTGACATCTGCACTTGGGTTTGCTACTATGCTATCAAACTTAGACATGGCCCATGGCTCACCACTGCGATAGTGACGGTCACTCATGTTACCTTGCGCTTCAATGTTCCAGCAATAGTTACAGTCACTACACTTTGTACCTGCCATCATCTCCAATCGACTTTGCTTTTTGTGTGCAGTATTGTGTAACGCACTAGGATTATCTGCTAGTGACGCAACATCTATTTTGTGCAATGGAGGATGATAACAACTGTTTGTGTGTCCAGTTGTTAGATGCAAACTGACCTGTTGCCACTTTGCTAAACAAAAACTATCGCTTACTGTTGCTAGTCGTGTTTTTGCAGTTAGCGCATCATTATAGTAATCGCTCATTTATATTCCATCTCTCATATATTCTTGAATAGCAAAATCTGTAAAAGGAAGACTATTCCATATATCTGTATTTTTAAGTTTATCTTGTAACAATATAAAACTCATTGTGTGCGGAAATAGCCAACTATCGTCTGTTTTTAATAAACTTTTAAGGTGAGCATTATCTGGAATATATTCTATAGATTCTTTCAACTTTTTTGGCAAAACACTTACACAAAGATGTTGAGGATCTGTTAAAATATTATATACTACCGGATAATCGCTCCATTCTTCAATTTCTTTTAAGTTAAAAATATTCAATACACTTATAGTTGGGTTGACTTTTACTTTTGCATATTTTGCCGCAGTGTGTAAATTAATTGTCCACTTGTCCCAATTAGTGCCGTAACGTAATTGTTCTCCCATTGGACCAATTGCATCCATACTAGCATTAACTGACACTTGTTTAAATCTAGGCCAGTATACATCAATATTTTTTATCGATCCCAAATTACTATTATAATGTAGTGTGACAGTACTAGGATCGGGTATACTATCTAATACTTGCCAGTGTGCAGGATTGATAAGTGGTTCTCCGCCGGCAAAATAAATGTGTTCAGCATCTGTCAAGTCTACATCAAAATCAGTGCTAACAAATTTTGTTTCACTTAATCGTTCTGCCCATTTGCTACTATAGTAACTATTACAAATTGTACATTCTAAATTACACAGGTTGCTATTTCTAACATCTAAATGTCTTATAGCATAAACACTGTTTTTGAATTTGTCAAAATTATCTTTGTATGTCGGGCTCGCCTGTTTACACGCACTGCATCCAGTACCGTCTCTTAGATTGTGCCATGGATCGTTCCAGTTTAGATCGTTAATATCTAAGAATAAATTTTTATCAAATAAACAACAAGGACTTACTTTGCCATCAGGGTGAATACAAAATCCACTATCAAACGCACCACAGTCCATTACCAGCCTTCGTGCTTTCTGATCTGATCAATCTCAAGTGACATTGGCTTTGCTGCACAGTATGTTTGTGCATAATATTTCTTAAAGAACTTGCTTTGATTTGCATCCATCTCCAACATAGGCAATCCCAAGCGACTTAATAGCGCACCGTTAATCTCAGGCATATCTATAGGATCATACTCACTATACATACGATCTAAGTTTTCAAACCATTGCACTTCAGTATGATCCCAATCTGTTAGCATGGTCATGTATGTTCCCATCCGTGCGCCATTAATAGCATGTAAACCATGCTCTGCATCCTTGCCTACATTATGCCAGATACTCAATCTATCAAAGTTGCTACGATGTACCATATCTTCAAACTCCTGCAGAGTTGGGCGTGTGCCTTGACGTAAGCACATTTTCACACCTTCACGGAATCCTGCACGCCAAGCATGTTTAGCACTACCATTGGGATAGGTAGTACTGTATACATTGTTCATTGCTAGATACTTAGGATCATAACAAAATTCAACATCATTTTCATCACTGCCATTGCTTGCTTCATGTGTGCGCATATTGTTTATAAAAGTGCGTGTCCAACAACTCATGCCACCATTTCCATACATAAGTCCATTGATATCATTTACTGCTTTCCAACGAAACACACAGTCCTCATGCTTGTCCTCAATGTCTAGTGTAATATCAAAAAACTCTGCAAATGGCATGTTATCGCCATCAATGAGGATGAAACGTTCTGTGTCACTTGCAGCCGCAGCTGCTTTGTGTGCAGCATCGCTGCCTTGCACACTGTCAACACGCTTTGCCCATGGCACCATGTTTTGTATTTTTACCCAAAATTCTTCTTTTTTAGGTTCATCGTAACTTAGATATACACAGTCCAAGTCTGCTACATCAACTTTTGACATATGGATTTCTCACTAGTTCTTGTTGTGTTAATCCCCAAGTGCGCTGTTTAGGAGGACTAAATGTTAGTTTATTTTCTACTACTGTGTAGTCGTCACGCTTATTATTACATGCATCAAATTCATCTTGTGTTATAACGATATAATCGTGCTCTAGTATATCATATGATATATCTATTATACTACCATCTTCACTGTAATACAACTTATGTTCTGGTTTAGTTACTGCTGATTGTTGTGTTTGTGCTGCTTTAAAGAATGCGCTGCTCATATCTCGCTATTAACTCCGGTGTACAAAAATCTTTGTGAAAGTAATGAAACGGTCTAGTTTGTGCGTAGCCGTTGACGCAAAAGATCATATCATCTGTTAGTGTCCAATGACAAGCATCTCGCCAATCATCATTTTTAAAGTTGTTTATGTGTTGCTTCATGTGCGTAAATGTAGGATAATCCAGTGAAGGCACATAGTAATCTTCGCTGCCTAGTTCTGTAGCAGCAATGCTCATAAACACATCTGTATCTGCAGTGTTGTGTCTACAGTTACTTAGCACTGTGTTCTTGTACACATCAAAGTTATCTAACACAGTCTTACAGGTATTGAAAAACCATTTTGTTTCCACGCAATGCCTAAAATACATAAAGCCATTGTAGATATTGCATAGATTGTTTTCGTGCCACATCTTTCTATGATGCTGATCTTCTACAACCTCGTCTCTGTAGTTGCGTACTTGTGTGGTAAAGCAGACATTTTTAAGCCTAGTACCTGCCCACCAATGATCTATGTTGCTAGTGATAAGCATGTCACTTTCAACTTTAAATGTTTCTTTAAAGGGTGTAAGTTCCCATGCTAAACATTCATTTGCAAATGGCGCCATTGTGGGTATAGTAATAACTTCATCAAATACACTGTGCATATGTTCTGGTACCTGCGTTGCAGTATCTACCACAACTGCAAAGTCATTTATTTTGCAATAGGTCTTGACACTGAGCGCAAGCAAGTATGCACACTGCAAATACTGCGCACCTTGTGCAAAAGTTAAGTAACCTTGTTCACGAGTTTTAGGTCTCAAAGTTTGTCTGCCACTTCTAGTAAACTACGTTTGTTCATTACATGCAAATCACCTGTGTAGCGCATAACGTTGTGCGATTCTTTGTATTCATACTTTAGCAACCAGCGTCCATCTTTGTAATCTAAAACACTGTCACTACTGCTAAGTGCAGGCAGTGCATAGTCAAATGTGCCTGTGTTTGCATACCCATTGCATATTTGATGTGCAACGCTCATTGCAAAGTCGTTGCGAAATGGCGATTTACTAAATCCAAACAGATCAGCATAGTAAGCATAGTTTTCGTATACCATGCGCCAGGCATCAAATATACGTTTTGCATGTTCACTCTTTTTAAAATATACAACTGTTGCCCAACGCATGTCAAACCAATTCTGTGTCATAAAACGATCATGTCTAAACACATCATTACCTGAGACATCCCAACTACGATTATGGCAAACAAAGTCGTGATCGCAGCCAAAGTAGTTTGCAAGTGTGTCTGACTGTACAATGTAGTCGCTGTCAATTAGTAAGGTTTCATCATATGGACTTAAATCGTAGGCACTGTATCTGCCTATGTTGTTCCACTCTGTGCCTTCTAGTTCTCCATTGGGATAACGAAATGTGCGAAAGTTCTTTTGTATAGGATCTAGTTTTACTACGGTACTAGGTACACCTAAATGCTTTTCTGCTAGTCGTGCGCACAGTTCACTTAGACTTTTGTAGTCCAACTGTGTGCTTTCGCTATACAGTATTAGTATGCCTTTAGACTTCAACGTCACCTGCTTTACGTTTTGTTTTTAGTTCGTGATATTCGTTGTGCCAATCATTGTGTACTTCATTCCAACGAGCGTCACATAGTTCTACAAGTTCTACACAATCAATTTCAATGGGTGTATCATAACTGTCTGGTATAATACATTTAGTGCTTTGATTAAACAAGCCTGCGTTTGCATTTTTCATATACAAATAGTTAAGCAGTGTCATATCCACACGAAACAACCCACCATTATATGTAACAGTGAGCCGTTGCTGTTGTTGCTCTTTAAGTGTTTGTTTTTGTCTATTGAGTTCGAATCGCTCTTTAGCGTACTGTTCTAGATTTTCCATACTTGATAGTATAACAGGACCCGAAGGCCCTGTCAATGTTTTTATTTAATAGGTTAGTTATTAACTACCTGTTGCTGTACCTGTAACAGTGATTGTACCACCATTGTCTGCAACATAGGTTGTGTCATGCTTTTCATAACCATATGTCATTCTGTGTGTACCTTCAACTTGGTCTTGTACAGTATAGATTGATTTGTTGTAACTAGAATCAGCAGCCGCATCAACCCATGTACAACTTGTTTCTACACTAGCACCACTGTCCTGTGTGCGTAGTTGCCACTGTACATAGTTTGCTGTGTATGGACCTGTGTCTTCGTACTGTTTAAACACTGTAACATAACTTGATGTAAGGTCATAATAGCCTTTGTCGGTATCGTTTGTAGTTGCTGATCCCGAACCACCACTCTTGCCTGAACTTTGTGCATTTACATAGTATGTACCTGCTTGTACAAGCAAGTTTGCCCATTGGTTACCTTTACTGTCTGAACCGTGTCCACTTTGTAGACCACTCATACTCAAACGTCCACCTGCGTTAAAGAAATAACGTGCTTGGTTTTCACTGCCCCATGCCCACTTGTGAGTAAATGTAAGTGTGCCTGTGAACGTGTTTGTGTTGTCTCTGTTTGTGTTTGCTACTGATTGTCTTGCAGTTGGCGTAAGTCTATTTGTTGTAATAGTGCCAATATTGGTTGCTAATGCTGTATATGCTGCAATTGTATCACCTGCACTTGGGTTAGAAATTGCAGTAATACTTGAACCTTGGTGCGATGCCATGCTGTTCATTCTTGCTAGTAGTGTTGTCCACTGTGCCGCTGTAATTGTTGTACCTGCACTGACAGATGAAACTGTTGTACTTTCTCCGTAACCTGCATCACCGGTTCCTGTGCCCCATAATGCGTTTACTGAAGTAGCAAAATCATTATAGTGATCGTCAAGGATGGTATCTCCGCTAGTGTATGCCATTTATTAAATTCTCCGATTAATTAATTAATTGTAACAAAGGCTTCTACCGTGCCCTCTTGTATATTTGTCTTGCTTTCGATCGCTCTGCCGATAACATTGAATGCATTGATTGACTCATCTTCTTGTGCAGCTCTTGCCATGCCGTTTCCTGCACTAACAAGTCTATCACCTTTATTTACCATTCCAACTGCACGAACTGGTACACGACCTGCGACAGCAACTGGTGCTCCGCCTTGTTGCGCACTGTTCATCAAATACGCTGGCTTACTACTAACAACACCAAATACGTTGCTAGATAATTCTTCATTTACTGCTGTAATTTCTTCTACGCCACCTAGTGCAACAATTGTACCTGGTGCATAACTTGTGTCTGGACGGAAGTTTTCCGCCAAGTCAGCATATTCTGCTGCAGTTGCAGTTCCGTTAAAGGTTGTTGCAAACACTGTTGCAACTCTGTTACCGCTACTACCAAAGTTAACTGTGCCACTAACAAGAATGTCTCCTGTCATTGTACCACCGCTAACTGCTAGTGCGCCACTGCCTGATACTGCACTGTCAACATATGCTTTAGTTGCAATACCCAAGTTGTCTGTTGGTGCGCCTGCTACAAGCACTCTGTTTGTTGCGCCATCAATGGTCATTGCTGTACTAACAACACCACCATCATTAACTTTAATAAGGATGTCACCATCGCTTGTAGCATTACTAATACTTACGTCACTGCCACTAACACCAACTGTTAGATCACTGTCAACACCTACAACTAGTCCTGTGTCGTTTAGTATACTAAGAACACCACTTGTACTATCACTAGCATCACTGCGCAAATAACTTGCTGCAGCAACACCGCCTAGTGCGTCACTGTCTGTTGCTGTACCCTGGAACTTGTTGCCTGTAATTGCAGTACTAAGTTGGATACCTGGCTTAACTGTTGCAAATCCTGAAAGAGCACTCTGCGGAGTGAATGTTGTATCTTTACTTACTGTTGCAACCAGTACGTTGTTTGTATAAAGTTTAACAACAACGTGATCTGTAGCACCGGTGTCTGTAACTGTTTCAACAATAGCACCTGATGTTCCTGTGCCGCTTGTAAATGATGGACCAATTGTTGTCCAGGTTGAACCATTATAAACTTTTAGCTGTCCGTTTGTGGTATCCCACCAAAGGTCACCAGTAACACCGCTGCTAGGAGTACTTGCACTTGCTGTACTACTACTAACAGTTTTAAATGTTGTACCATTGTAAACTTTAAGTAGGTTGTTTGTTTTGTCCCACCACATTTGACCTGCAACTGGACTTGCTGGTGCACTAGTGTTACTAAAGTTTTCCAATAGTTTTACTAGGTTCTCGTTGAAGAATTCACCATAACCAGCATAGTTCTTACCAATAAGCGTAAGATCTGTGGTTGTATCAATAGTGCCATCTGCTACTGTTGCAAGGATAGTACCGTCGGTTTTGTTAACTGTATAAGCCATCTGTTATTTGCTCCGCATGTATTCGTTAGTATTATTTATCCACTTTATAAACTTAGTATATTATATGCTACTAAGATTAGTTAGTGTTTGAATTCTAACTGTGTAATCAATCTGTATAAGTCTGTTTAGACTTTTTTGTACCGGGTGAAAAACAACATGTGTTAGTAGTTTGCCCGTGTTAACTGTGCCTGTCCAGCTTCTCAGTCCAAGCTCATCAAATGTATATGTGTCATTGAAGTTGCTTGTGTTATCAAATGCTGCTTGACTGTTTGGCTCGCCATAGTCTAACAAACAACTTACAACGATGTCTGTGTAAATCTGTGCTGCTGTATGACTTACTGTAAGTTTATTTCTTGCTGTATCTGTGTTCAAACTACTGTTATCATCTACAACTTTATAGTATGTTTGGTTGTAAAGGTTAGCGTTCGCACCGCTGCTATTTGCAGGCAAGTATGTAATAACACCTGTTGGATCAACACTGGTTCCGCCGTTACCAAACGCCATTTCGTGAATAAACCCAGTTGTTTTGTTTGCCACACTTAGCGCAAGTGCTTCACTCATGTTTTCATAGTGAATAGCATTACGCTTGTTCACGTAATCTTCGCCTGTCTCTGGATCAAAGATACGAATATGACCTTCCATCATTACGCCACTGGTATCTTTAATAGCACTTTCGGGCTGTTGTGGTTGTTCGATATCGTCTTTGTTCATGTTTTTCTTTTCCATAGTTTATACCTTAAGCATACATTCTACATTCTTTTCGCCTAAATCGCTATTTGTTTCTAATGCGATTCCAACGATTTTTCCCTGTCCGTTAGTACTTGCTTTACCGTGATGTGTTGCAAAAACAGCTTCGCCTTTGGTTACTGCACCTACAACACGCACTGGGACACGACCTACTAGTGCAACTGCCTCACCATCCACTGCACTGTTCATCAAATACGCAGGAGCAGTTGAAATAACGCCTGCAATATATGCATCATCAGGTCCTGCTGTGGTAATTTCTGCTTCGCCGCCAACTACTACTACTGTGCCTGGTGCTAGTTCTTCATCTGCTACATAAATTTCAGCCAAGTCAGCATATTGTGCGCTTGTTGCTACGCCACTAAATGTAGTTGCACCCAGTGTTCCGTTTGAACTGTTGTATGTAAACACACTGTCTGTTTTTGCACCCAAGTTTCCTGTTGCCGCTGTAACAAAAGTTGGGAAGCATGTAGTATCTGTTCCTTCATCTGCTACTGTAATAGTTGTTGCTATTGCCGCTGTGCCTGAAGTATCCTGGTTAAGTGTTGCAACTCTTGCGGCTGCTACTGTACCTGTTGTTACCTGCGAACCATTAAGAGCTGTCAGTGCAGATCCATCTCCGCTATGATCACCACTTACTGTGCCTGTTGTTGTAATGTTGTTTGCACCAGTATCAACTGGCTTATTGAAAACAAACTTTGTACCACTATGACTGTAGGTTATTGTTGCGGATGCACCATCAATTGTAATACCTGCACCGTCTGCAGCCGCACTATCAGCCGCGCCGTCTGCTAGTGTAATGTTTATATCTTCAACTTTCATTT
>ERZ1048068.1932-NODE-1932-length-15273-cov-19.606519_pt1 | contig 15273 bp, 12 predicted proteins | sample MGYA00383098_ERZ1048068 | MGnify/ENA primary metagenome ERZ1048068 (study PRJEB29581, sample SAMEA5548368) | metagenome | biome: marine; feature: coastal; material: water | depth 1 m | study: Short-term variability in the microbial, nano- and picoplankton... | reverse complement strand
TTGTTGTTCATTTAAACCTAAGTTAGAAAGAGATTTTGCATACTTCTGAGATACTCTATCAGATGACATACCACCTGCTAAGTCATTTTGAGCATTTCTAAGAAGAGTATTAAACTCATCTCTATCTCTTTCTGTTTGTGTAGGACCTTTAACTGTAGTTTGTGGTCTAGTATTATATGCCTTTAACAAACCAGTGCCTAAGTTAAGAGCTGTGGTAGCATAACTAGCCTCAGCTACAGGTTTCTCAAAAGCTGATGCTCCTCGTATATCTTGTTCAGGTGTAAATGCCATTCTCTATTCTCCTTGAGCAGCTTTTGCTGTTAGTCGGGCAGCTTTAGATTGCCCTTCAGTTCTTTTTAACATGTCAGTTATAGTATTAATATTTAGTATACCAGATATAAGTTTCTCTTGATTCTTGTCAGAGAACCCACCATCATAGATTAAAGATAAAGCATCCTCATATTTTCTTTGACCTTCTGCCATTTTCTCTGGGTCACCAGTTCTAATTAACTCAAGTCCTGCGTCAGCATATCCTTGTACATCTTTACGTGTTTGTCTAAACTTAGGATCTTCTCTATAAGATATATCATTAGCATCATAGTAGTTTAATACTCTCATAGGAGAGCCTCCACCTATCATAGTAGCTAATAAAGGAAGGGTAACTTCTTCTTTAGAAAACTCACCAGCTACACCTCTACGTTTACTACGATACTGTCCTGTTTCTATTAACTCTCTTATCTTAGAAATTGTATCATAAGACTTAACACCTCTTAACAATATCTGTAATTCATGGTCTGCTATTGTGTTCCAAGATCTGAAAACAAATAAACTTTTTACAATATTCATAACAGCTCTATTTGATTCTGTAAAAATTTGTACAGATGGTCCACCTACTACATCAATTATAGAATCTTTAGAAATTAAATCAATGTATTGTCTAAATATTCCATTTAAAGGAGAGATACGAGTACCTAAGGAAACATCTGTACCTGCCATTTTTGATAATGCAAGGTCAAACAGCCCAAACTTTACACCGTTTAAAATAGCTACAGCATTCTCATCTTCTGGATCTATACCTAAAGCAGCTATACTAGCACTAAACTTAGGTGTTAAACCCATACCTCTGATACCAAACATAAAGGTGTTAACGGCTAATAATCTTCTTCTTTCCTTCCCAGTTAAATCTCTACCAATAAATATATTATCAACATATCTTAAAGAATAAGACTGCCACTGAGTAGCTAAGGCAAGTATAGAGTTTTCTTGGTAACGTCCCTTTTGTCCAGATGTCATACGGAAAGTAAGTGCTTGCTCTCTATTTGATACGTACTGGATACCTTTCTGAGAGAATACACTTTTAGAAACTCCCTTAGCATTGTGTTCCATAACTGCTACGGCTGCTGCTGTAATACGTCCATAAAGTTCACCACCTTTAAAAGGGGTAAGGCCTATTTCTAAGGCCTCGTTTACAAAAGTCTTACTACTACTAATAACTTCTCCACTACGTTCTAAGGTATTAGCACCTATAATATCCCTACCAGATTCTCTCATATACCTAACAGTATCTGACAGTTCTTGCTTAGACATTAGTAAAGCACCACCATTTTCTTTCATGGTAGTTTCTATAATATTTGCAATGTCTTTATCAGCAGCTTTTCTAGTTTTAAATAGGAGTGCTGCAATAATTGGTACATTAGGTGCAGCTTTAAAACCGTACTTAGGAGATATAGCTGTTATCTGAATAACGTGAGATGCGTTAAGAACAAATTGATCTGCAGCAGCTGAACCCATCTTCATGTGAAAAACTATAGCTCTTGCTTTACCTGTTGCTCCACCTATCCAATCTTCAGGTTTAGTTTTTGTTCCTTTACCAAAACCAAAAACACCTTTATCATATATATATTCAGCAATTCCATGTGCTAGTCTTGTTGAGGCATCTGATCTTTCCATAAGACCTAAACGGCTTTTTATAGCTCTTTGTTGTTGGTGCATTTCAGCATCAAGTTTAGTATTATTACTTACCTTAGCCCTTCTAATAAAATCTTCAGGGTTAAGAGGTACTTCCCCATCAAAGCTAACGTTACCTTGTCTTCTAGCTTTCTGTACCCAACCGTTCAGAGCAGCTTGAGTAGCTTTGTAATGTGTATATCTATAAGATTCAGACTTAAACTGTTCTACTATGTTCTGTATTGGGCTTTGGTTTATTGCTCGCCCACCACCGTATTCCATAAGAGGAGTATCCCCTCTTTTACGGTTTACTTTCATAGACTGATATTGACCAGTAGTCATACCAGCACCTTCAGGTATTGCTTGTTCTACTTTAGAATCTCTTGCTTTAACTACAAACTTATTAATAAATGTTTCTTTGTGATCAAAAGCTACTCTCTTTAAATCATCTAAATTAGTAATAGATGGGTTCCAAGAATTGTTCTTATTAATAACTGCATTTACTCTAGCTAAGTCATCTCCTGTTAGAGCTAGCTTGTTTATACCTTTTAGTCCTTGCAGTTTTATGAAGGGTAGAATTTCGTCTACAATATTATTTAATTGTTTAACTGCTGTATCAGCTTCTTTACGGCTATAAGAACCTAACAGGGTTCTAAAACCACCTGTTACTTTTTTTCCACCAGCTAATGTATAATCGTATACCGTACCTATAAATTGTTTCATAGTCTCGTTGTTACGTGTACCACCTACGTTGTAACCAAATACATCTGTTTTTTCAGGTACTCTTGCACTTACCACATCTGTTACATGATCATAGAATATACCATCTGATGCTTCAAATGGTTCATCTAGTTTATAGACAATTCTAGAACCTATCTGTGTGTTAGTTACAGGTCCACTTAATCTACTAAACACTACAACATCATCAGCTAATTGTTCTGCTACTTCAACAGCAAGAGTATCATATCCCTCTTCTACTGTAACTACTTTACCGTTTCGTTGTGCAACTCTCTTTAACATATCAGTAGCTGTAATGTTCCAAGACGCATTACTTAAATCTATTAAAGATACATAACCTTCTAACTGTTTTTCTGAAGGTGTTCTACCATAGAAAGAAAAGAAGTCTGTTACAAACTCTTCAGTACTAGGAGCACCTCTTCTAACAGATAATCCAGTTTCTATGTCACCTAGTAAACCGTCTCGGTAACCTTTAAATATTGTGTTTACTTCTTCATACTCAGCCTTAGATAATTTAGATACACTCTTAAAAGATTCACTGGCAATTTTACCAACTTTAGCTGATACACCCTCAGCAACATTTATCATAGAACCTATTCGTCCACCTAAGGTTGTTTGAGGAGCTGAGAAAATACCTGCTGCTGCTCTTCTAAGCCCATTTTCCTGTAGATTTACATCTTCTAGTTCATCAGCTAAAGTTTTTGTGTTAACTCTTTCAGTGTACTCAAGGTAGTAACCCTTTTTATTTACAGTGTAAGGAACACCACCTTCTACATCCTTTAGTCTTTCAACTGCTTCACCTTTTATATTGGTAACTCTTGGTGCTTCAACTACTTTATATGCTGGGTTATTCTTTGCAACTTTTAAAGCTTGTTCAGCAGTAGCAAAAGGATCACCAGTAATAGACTTACCTAGTGTAACAGTATACTTAAAGTTATCTGATCCCTCATCTATAAGTTTAGTGAACTTAACAACTGCATTGTTAGAAGCTGAAGCTGTACGTATAGCTATCTTAGCTACTTCATTTTGTAGAACTTCAGCACTAAATGCTTTACCTGTTACAGGAGAACTCATCGCCTTTTCTATTTTATTAAAAACCATCGAGTCAGTTGTGTTTGAGATTATTGTAGGTAAATGTGGGGAGGTTATAGGTTCTGTAACTCCTTGGAATGGATTAAAGCTACTTGGTCCAGCTTGACCTGCTGTACGAGAAGATGCAGCACCACTATTCATTCTAGCTACTACAGCTTTAGCACCTGACTTAGGACCTAGTATATTTGTTATAGCTTCAGTAGGGCTTTTAGCTGACATAACCCTCTTTATTATTTCTCTTGTGGAGCCAGATATCTTACTTGCACCAGCAGCAGTTGCTCTAGCTGCTAAACCACCAACAACTCTTGTTGTACCTAGTGTAGCTATATCCATAATAGCTAGTAACTGTTTAAATCCAGCATCTTCATCAACACCGAAGTTATCTACTAATACCTGTAAGTCCTTTAGACTTTCATACTCTCTAATATTGTAAAATCCTGAACCAGTAGGGCTTGCTAACTTCTCATCCCAGTAAGCATCAAACTCTTCAGGAGGTAAAGAGAAAGTGTTTGCATACTCTACAGACTTAGTATTATCTTTTTTTATAAAATCTAATACAGTAGCTTGAAAAAGAAATCTTGGTACATCTAAAGTACCTGCAGTTAACCATTTAAAAGTAGAGGGGTCACTCTCTTCCATGTTTTTAACAATACGGTTAGACAACCTTTCATAGTTAGTAAGAAGACGTAAAGCTTCTGGATTAACTGTCTCTTCATCTACTAACAACATACTGTTAAAGATAAACTCTCTAGGAGCTACAGCTTCTTGTAATCTTTTAGAGTAGTCTTTTACAAGTACGGAGGCTTCCTCTACTGAAGCACCTCCCTCATACAAAGTATCTAAGTATCCCTCTAAGTCAGGGTATTGTTTAGCTAAACTTTCATGGGATAGATCACCTGATGCTCTTGCATTAGCAATTTCTGTAGAGTCAACACCTAACAGTGTAGCTTGTTCGTCTACTTTAGCTATCTCGTTTATAGCAGTAGGGTCAATAGGTTTAGGACCTACCTCTACTGGCTCCTCTAGGGGAGTGTTAGCATCTTCAAAAGTTGGAATCATATCCATTGTTGTTTATCCTGTTTAGTATATAGAATTAGGATCTGCTGGTATTTTACCTGTTTGTGTAGGTGTTGATTTTTTAAAAGCTCCTTGATCCACACCAAACTGGAATGCTTGCATACCTAATCCACCTAAGGCTTTGTACTGAGAAGCTTGTAAACCATACTTAGATATCTGACCAGATATAGCTGATAGCTGTGTACCTGTCCCTAATCCAGAGAATAAGTTAGAGGCAGCTCCGCCTAGACCTCCAGATAATCCTGAACTATCTGCTGTACCTGTACCTGCTGCTGTAGCCTGTGCTCTAGCTGTTGCAAGCCTATTAGATCTTATTGCAGCTCTTCTCTGTCTACGAGTTTGTACCTGCTGTGCTCTCTGTTGTGCTGCAGCTTGTTTCTTTTGTGCTTTAGTTGCAGCTACAGAGCTACCTACACCTACAGCTAAACCTATTACAGCTATTGTTGTTGCTATACCCACACTAACACTCCTTTAAATAAACTGACTCTGTTTTATCATAACCCATTCGAGTATACAGAGAACTTAAATTACTAATACCTTCAATGTCACACATTCCTATGTAATTTGCTCCACGATCTTTAGCCCACTTCTCAAAGTGTTTAACTAATTTTATAGAACTTACTGTACCCCTAAAGTCATTAGATACAAACCAAGCTAACTCAGAAGCAATTGTTTTACGAGACATGTAAAATTCAGTTAACAAACTAACTAAAGCTCCTTGTATCTCACCGTCTACATCTATTACGAAAACACCCATGTTAGTATTTTGTATAGCTGATAGGACAAACTGTTCTGTTTTATCTTTGTCCCACTTGTGACTTTTAGGTGCTTCCCTTGAGAACTCTCTAGCTAAAACTAATATGTCAAATATATCTTCTTGGGTGGCTTCTCGTATTCTAGAATCTTGTGTTTTTAGCACCTATTACCTCGTAACCTACTAGGTGAAAGTCCTTACCTGCAGTACTTTCAAACCTTAATTTCATTGATCTCCCTCTACCCCTTACTTTAGACTTGGTTACTACGGTGTCTGTAGGGTAATTAATAGAACCCAAATCATCTGGGTCTACAACTGGTACATTCTTTAGTTTGTAAATCTCTCTAGGTTTAGAGTTAGCCTTAGTTAAATTCCAAGACACTGACATCTTACAGCTAGAAGGATTAATAAATTCATATCCTATTCCATTATAAGTGTAACCATCTTCAGTTACTCTCATGTATGTTGTAACGTATGGAGCATTCTTAAATGTTGTCATATCACCCATAAAGTCATAACCTGCTTCAGCAAAACTAGAGTAATTACCTGTAGCCCAATCTAGGTAACTATCTCCTGAAAAATGAGCAACAGTTAATTTACCATCTACACCACTTCTAACAAGTAACTTAATCTCACTGTCACCCTGCAAGAAGTTTCTGTACATAGTTGATACTACAGTATCTGATCCGGGGAAGAATGATTGATTGACTATAGTATCAGAACCATTTACAACTTGTGTTTCTGTAGCTGTAGAACCTAATCCACTAAAATAAGAACTACCGATAATGTAGTGTCCTGCTGTACCATCAGATATTTTCCAAGGATAGAAGGCTTGTAGGTTAACATCGAGTATTAGTATATTATTATACTTGTAGTCTATGTCTTCTTCAGAATCAGGATAGAACCAAAACACTTTCTGGTTTACTTCATCGTACTCAACAAAGACTTGAGCCTTCTTTTCGTTAGGTATCTTATTCCATAAAGTTTGTATAGTAGCTAAAGAGATGTTTCTAGCTTCTGGTTGACCAGATGTTTCAGATGTTTGTATAGAGTATATGCCAGTTTTAGACCACCAGATAGGTGCACTACCAGCTACAACAAAACTATTTTCATTTACTAGACCTACATCAGATATCTTAGAGATAGAGAACTCAGTAGCCCTAAAGACATTATCAACACCTGATATAGACCAAACACCATTTTCAGCAAACACTAGGATAGCTGCTCCAAAAACGTGTAGCTTACGTATGTTATGAGCTGCAGCTATCTTAACAACTCCACCATCAGTATCTAGTAAATCAGATATGTCTTCTGAAGTTGGATCATTTACTTGGTAACAGTGCCCTAACTCTGTATTAGTTTCAACTATTTTAGAAAAGTAAACTTTACCACCGTTTTTAGCTGAGTCAATACCTGAATAAAAAACCCTACCACCAAAGGATGCAACAGTTCTAAATCTATTAAGTTCAGTTTCAACAGTTAAAGATGTATAAACTCCACTAGCCCAGTTGCTTGTAGAAGGTGTAAACTTTCTCTGCTTTTGAAAGATATCTAGTATAAAGTGACCATTAGTTGTTAATGTAGATCCTCTATAAACCTTTTTAAATTCAGTTTCATTAAAGTTTCCGTTAGCATCTTTACCTGAATACCAAGGGTGTGTCAAAGGAGGATAACCGTCACCACCATCTTTATAATCAGTTATAGCTGTGTGTCCAAACTCACCAACCCAACCACTGTTTGCAGTGTCATAAGCTCTTTCATTAGAAACAGCAGCTGAAAGTGTTCTTGAAGTATACTCTTCCTCTATTTCAGTAGTAGTACCTTGCCAATCAAAGTCTCTTTCCTTAAAAGAAATAATACTATAAGTTATAGAAACTGCAACTGGATCATATTCTACACGAAGAGTTTTTATAGCTGGTGAGGCTATAATCAGCATACCATTTATAGATGTAACTTGTATTTTTTCTTCAGAAGGACTATACGTATTGTTAGCTGTGTGTACTTGTAAAATGTTTGACAAGCCTCCAACTGCTACTTTTTGTGCAGACAAAGGGTCTTTTGACTTCTCATAGAAAGCTAGATCAGAACCTATTTGTACAACGAGAAACTCTAGGTTAGGTTGACCTGAAACATTATACCAAGTAGCTGTATGGAATACTGATCCTTCAGGAATAACTATACCGTCTGTAATTGCATTGTCTTCTAAGACTACAGCTTTACGACGACGACGAGTACCGTCCCTCTCTAAGGAACAGTTTAGCTCATCTACAGAAGCATTATCAGGAAATGTTAATTCACTAGCTTCTGTTACTAATCCACCAGTAAAAGTATTAACTTGTTTCTGTGTTAGGCTCTGTGGCATTTATAGTTTCCTTCTCGGCCCTTCGAGCCTTAAACCTATCGTTAACAGCTTTACGAGAGGTTACCTTCTTAGTAGCTAAATGTCTCTTAACTGCTGCTAGTGCTCCTGCTGATCCTGTCCAAGATCCTTCTAGTTCACTAGGAACTTTAGCACCACTCTCATATTTTATTTTGTAGAATTTAAAACCGTCTTCAGATTTATATACTACTAAATCTTTTTCAGTCTTATTACTTTTTACACTTATTTCTTGATTGTCTTCATCTCTAGTTAGCTCAATGTCTACCATATCTATTCTTAGGCCTTCCTTTATTCACCTTGTGTTTGTCATTCTGTACGTACACTTTCTGTCGGCGAGCTGCCTGTTCTATCTTAGGATCTGAACCTGCTTTGAATAAAGACATAGCAGTTGATTTAGCTTCTGCTAAGAGTAACGGAAACATTACATTATCTACATCAGGGGTAAAGGTATCAGAGAAAGAATCAAAGTTAGGGTACTTAGTACCATATGCTCTTGTCTTAGCTGATGTAAGAGTAGAATCAATAGATGCGTCATAAGAATCTAATACTAAGTTTTCATCATCAAATGATGTATAGTAAGAAGGTTTTACATCATTACGTATAAGTAAGACACTATCTGATGCTACATCATTAACCTGTAATACATCAGATGAAAGACTATCTCTACTATCAGATAAACTAAAGAACTCATCTGGTGTTAGATACTTTAATCTTTCATAATCTACTCCACCTACAGTCTTAGAAACGTTATAGTCTAAAAACTCTATGTTCTTTACTCGACTAGGAAATGTAAAGTGAGTAGGTCTTACTGAACTAGAGAAAGATGTTAGCTTTATTGTTTGTGCATGTTCAGGTATTATACGAGTAGAGATTAAATTAAAGTAGGTGTTCTCTATTACCTTAGCAATCTGTTCAGCTTCATTAGAATCAGAAATGCTGTTGATCTCCTCCGAATCCATATCGGATAAGATATTTTGTACCATTTCGAGAAGAGTCATTTTCATGTTATGCACTCATTCCTATAATAGAAACATAGATATTAGCATAGTTAACATCTACGTTATCTGCACTAGCTTTTGTTTTAATTTCTATGTAATCGTTCTGTGCTAAAGCAGTTAAGCCAGTTACACTTATTGAACCCCAAGAACCAGATGATATAGTACGTATAGCCCTAGAGCCAACAATCTCTGTTCCGTTTTTAAACAATGCCCATTCAACATCTTTAGAACTACCTGTACTTTGAGATGATGACATTGTAACATTTAACAATGCTGTGAGATTAGTAGCATCATTGTATTGAAATCTTAGGTTAGGGGATGTTACCACTGTGAACCCAGATACTATAGAAGCTGATACTGAAGGAGAAAGAAACTTCTCGGTAGTGTCCGTATCTATACTATAGGCATAAGGGGAAGAATGATTGAATGCTGTAGCAGCACTTAGATGTCTGTGGATTGGTTGCCATGTACCACTACCTGAACCATTAGCAATATAGGCTGAACCACTAGCAGCAGTGGCTGTACCTTTAGGTTCATGTAATGCACTACCAGTAAGGGATGAATGTTCTACGTTTGCCATTGTAAATAAGTCCTTAGTAGGGGAGACTTGTTAAGACTATTATACACATAAGTAAAATAGTTGTCAAGTGTTAAAGGGATAGAGGAGGAGATTTCTCCCCTCCCCTTGTATTTATGTCACTAAGCCATTGGCTTTGTAAGAACAGAAACCAAGTTCTCTGGACGGTACAGTTTTAGACCGTAACGTGCAGTAGTAACAAACTCTGTACGTTGGTGATCTTTGTTGTACTCAGTGTCCACATTTGGCATCTGTCTCCATGCACCAACAAAAGGCTGCACTGCTTGGTCAGCAGAGAAGAACATGTTGTTGATTGCGTTAGCTGGAGCAGCTGAACCACTGATAGTTTCTGAAGACTTTGTAGCTAAGTAGTTAGATGTGTATACATCAAAACCGTAGATGTTAGCAATGAAAGACATACCAGATGCGATACCAGTGTTGACGATACCTTCCCAACGTGGGTTGTTTGATACACTTGTTAAGTTTGAAATTGTATTCATTTCAAATTCAACTGATGGATCAACAATAGCCACTAGGTTCTTCTGTGGTACTTTACCAGTTTTTAATGCACGAAGAGCTTTAGCAAAGTCTTCAACTGCAATTTTACCACCAGTACCTGAACCGATCATACGGTGAGCAACACCGTTGATGTTGTTAGGGTTAGCTGATGTTTGGTCTTGACCTAACTTCATGATGTCTGTCTCTAGACGTTCCATTAAGGCACGTTCTTGTAGAGGCACAAACTGAGACATGATCTGATTTGAGTAGTATACATCCTGCATCGCCTTGTTGGTGATGTAGTTACCAGCCTGTAAGTATTCAGTGATGGTGAATGTAAACTGTGCATCATCAATCGGATCGTATGTTACAGCAGCATCTTCAGTGTAGTCATTAACAGTTGCATCACCTAATGATGGGATCTTAAACGTGTCCCCATCTGGAAAGTCATTCAACCAATTTACGTATTTCATACCTTGCAGCTCATCCCGCAAGATCTCTTTTAATTCTGCACCCCATACTTCTGCTCTTTTTGCAAGAGCTAGAGTGCTTACTGTATTACCAGCCATAGTTCTATTCCTTTATCTATAAAATTTATCACCCAAACGTTCGGCATCAGCCATCATTGCACGTTGGGTAGAGGGTTTGTAGTATTGTGACGAGTTTTCTCTTCGAAGCTTTTGGTAATAACCAAAGTCTTTTTCAGAGGATGCTTGCATTGTAGAACCTTCAGTGCGAATGCTCCCTTGAACAACTGGTGAAATACTTGGTGCTGACTTACCCATCAACTGCATAAACGCAGCAGGTGATTTAGCAGCCATACCTTGTAACTCATTCATTGGTAAACCTAGTTCAGAAGCTTTCTGTTTTACAGCAGAAGATGCTTCAGTCCCATAGGCTTTTTCAAGTTCCGATTCAACGATTGCAATGTTGTTCTTTGCAGAACTCTCTTGCTCTCGCCTCTTCAGGGTCTGTTCTACTAGGCTCTCAATGTTTGCTTCACTCGAACTAAACTGGGTATTAGCTGTATTCGAAGTGCCACTATTATTATTATTAGGATCAGGAAGTTCGGCTGTGGTTGCCGAGGCCATTTCTTCCATCTTAGCTGTAACTCCAAGTCTGTAGGCTTGTTTCTCTAGGTCATCTTTTAAAGCAGCATTCTCTTGTTTCATTTGCTCAATGAACTTATCTGCTTCTAGCTTTCCCTTTGCTAACGCCTCTACATCGTTAAACTTACGTCCGTCTCCTACAAGATCACCCAAGACTGAAGGGCTGGTTGGCTCCTCAAATGCTGATACTTGCTCACTCTGTGTTGCAGGGGTCACCTGATCCTCAGAAAATACACTCATTGTTATTCCTTATCTAAGTTAATTAGATCCAACACAGTGGTCACTGCTCTATTGAATCCGTTTCGATCTGCCTGTTTATAAGCCCAAGAAGGGGAATCATAATCAGTTGCAGGGGTTGTATCCTTTAGCATAGGCTCTAGGATTTCTTTAAGACGGTCTAATCCCTCTCTCTGGGATTGCAGTGTTTGTGCTACCGCCTCTTTATCTTTCTTTGTCTTACAGTCTTTGAACCAAGCTGCCTTCATTCAATAGGCTCCTCAGGAGCTTCCTCAGTAACCATCTCTAGCTCTTGGCTACCTTCTTCTATTTTTTCTTCTTGATCAGCCTCATATTCAACCTGTGCCTCTGTGACAACCTTCTGAGTCTCTAGTTGTTCAGATACTGCTACGTTCTCACCAAACAGAGCTGGTTCACCTAGTTCATCAGCTAACAATCTAGCAAACTCTTTACCTGATAGATGTGATGCAACACTTGGGTCAGATGCTTTGATCTGGTACATAGTGGTTAGGTTCTGTACACGTTGTGCTCTCTCAGCAAAGTGTCTAGCACCCATCGGTACAATCTTACCGTTAGACTTAATGTCATCTCTTGTAATCTGTGTGAAGAAATACAAACCAGTGTCTTCGTTTAGTACCTTAGCTGTATCTTCGTAATCCATGTTACGTCTAGATACTTCCAACATAGCATTTAAGATTGGTTCTAAGAATACTCTCTCGAAGTGAGCAGTCTTGTGTTGGAATATTCTACCTGCTGCAGTCATAAGCTGACTAACTTCAAAGGCTGTTTTCTCACCTGCACTACGGATACCCATAGCTTCTCTTGGTGCTCCAGCCATCATCTCCATCTTAGCTTCTAGGTTCTGTATTTGGAAGTCAGCATTCAATGCTGTACTGTCAGGTACTAAGTAACCTACATCCCCTTCATCTCCTAAGTATATACGAGCATTAGGTTCGAAGTCAAAGTCCTCTACGTCACCTCTTATCTTTAATACAGGATAAGCTATCTGATCAAATACATCTGCTTTGAGGTTCTCTAAGTGATCTATTCTGTACTGCATACCAACTAAGTTATCTAGTGGTCCCATGCTGTACAAGTTATCTGGTCTGTCTCTCCAACCTACATGGAAGATAGGATCTCTACCTAAGAAACTAGGGTTCTCCTCATTAGATAAAACGTAGGCTCTATCAACAATAGTTATAACTCTGTTGTTTAAGAACTCACCCTCCTGTGTATCGTAGATGTCACCATAGAAGGTTAGTACCTCAACGTAGTCAGATTCGTAGTAGTCAGTTAAGTTAGAGAAACCATCAGCTACAAAACCTTCTGACTTATCTACATCTACCTCGTTACCTTTAGCTGATCCTCTATTACCGAGCATCTTATCAAACACACCACTCATGTAGTCTTTGTCAGGGGATGTCTCAACCATACGTTGTACTTCACCTAAAGTTAGAATAGATCTAACAATCTTTGGTGTATCTGAAAACTCAGCTGCTACTGGGTTAAAACAGATATCAAAAGGTGAGATACGTACTAACTTAGGCCCTACGTAATTAACTACTCTGTCACCATCTTCAAAGTTAGTAACTTTTCTTTTGAAGTCAACAGTAGCAAAACAGTTACCGTACTGTATGTAGTCATTAATAAGTTTACTTGTTGTGTTAACAAAGTCAGATTGACTTAACTTGTTTTCCATGTAAGCTTGTATGATGTCTCGTTTAATCTTAACATCTGAGGCAGCATCTGTAGCTTCAAACCTGAACCATCTCTTCTGAGGAAACAATGCAGCAAAGTAGTTAGCATGTAGGTTGTCAGCAATCTGTGTTAGCTTAGGTGTAGTTGTTGAGTTAGACCATGGTAACTTGTTGTTACTTGTAGTACGAGTATCTGTAGCATAGATGTAGTTACGTAACTCTTTCCACTCTTCTATCTTTGAAGAACGAGAGCTATTCCATGAAGACCAACGGTTAGCTATTTCCACAGCTAGGGTATGAGGATCTATAATACTTTCAATGTCAATAGTAGTGCCAGCCATTTTAACTCCAAGTTCCTAGCTATGTGATAATTATATCACAGTGTAATAAATATGTCAACATCTTAAAAGGCTACCCCACCAAACTTAGGGTGAAATACGACATTGTTGTCGGTTTTGTGTCTTCTAATTGTTGACATGCTTGGTTTAATTGCTACCTCAACGGCTGCAGCTAAACAGTCTTTGCAGTCATCATGTGCTGGATTGTAAGATACTAGTTCTTCTTCTAGTACTTGACAGTTACCACCACGGTAATGATACATTTGTAAGTTGTCATACCTTGGTTCAAGAGCAGCAGCTATCCGTTCTTCTTTAGAACCTTGGTGACGGTTAGGTCTGTGCTCATCAATCTTTAAAGCTAGGCCATTAGGTTTAATGTAGTTATCTTTTAATTCTGTTACGATAGCTGACTGAGCTGCTGTACATTCAGCTCGTAGCTTTCTGAAGTCCCATCTATTAAGTAAGTCTAAGATGTGCCTGAAGTACTCAGAGATCTTATCTGTCTTGAATCTATCAATGTCTAAGACATATACATTGTTTTCGTAGTCAACACCTATTACAACAATAGCTGTGTAGTCAGCTCGTTTACTTACACTATAGGCAAAGTCAACTGCTGCACTAACATTTAACTTCCTGCCTTGATACTGCCATTGACCATTGTCTCTAGTTAAATGTTTACGATCATAGTACTGGAACTTCTCATAGGCTATAGGTTGTGTATCTGGATCTGTTGGATCGTTGTAGTACTGTGCTCTAAACTGTACTCTGTCTAGATACTGACCTCTTTTCTTAGCTAAGATCTTAATGTCAAACCCAAAGTACTTACCATCTTTACGGAGCTGTCTAGGCCAAAGGAAATCACCTGTACCATCTCCTCCGTCTTCTACTGCTCGTTCTAGTATCTCATAGATGTTTTCTTTACCTGTTAGTTCACCCTTGTCTGAGTATATATCTTCTTCCATACCCATCAGGTCAGAGTACAAGTCTTTAGGGTGATACCTAGTACCTACTACCCATTCCTTAGCTTCACTACCCTCAATAGACGATAGAAGTGAGTACTGTGACTTAACCTTGTTTCGTCCCTCACCAGTGTAAGCATTCTCGAAAACAACTACATCATCGAGTACAGCAATGTCGCAGTGCATCCCTGTAAGTGAAGTAGTAAGACCACCAGTAAAAATAGACGGATCACGTATTGCTTCTTTCTTTCTGTCAGGATGGTCTAAAGCAATCTCTGAAGTAGTCCACTTCTCTCGTTTACTTTCATCTTTGTTTAAGTGTTCAGGCCAATACTTTTGGTGTATGTCCGATTCAAATATGTTCTTAATAAACGAGAGCTGTTTCTGAGCTAAGTTAGATGTAGCTGATATGTATAGAATCCTTAGGGTAGGGTTCTTAGTTAACTCCCAAGCAACTCTGTAAGCTACCATAGCTGACTTACCGTGATCACGAGGAAACAAGAGAAGCTGATGTGTCTTAGCATCTTGCCTAGTCCACCACTTACAAACATCCTCGTGACAGTTTCCTAGTACACGTTGAGGTGCTACAAGTTTTATGAATGTAACAAGACTACGTTCAGCAGCTTCTCTTATTTCTGTGAGTGTTGCCATACTTATGCAGCAGCTTCTTTCTCTTCTGGCTCTGGAGTTTCATTCATTTCTGTTTTTAACATGTTAACAAATGCTTCCTTGCCTACCTTGAGTTGGTCTAAGTTAAATTCAGCAGAAGCAATCTTCTGACTTAGGCTTTGAAGGTGGTTTATGATTACCTTCTGTTTGTCAGTGAGTTGGTCTTCAGTGTAGTCTTTGTCATCAATCGTAATAACCTTTTT
>ERZ1048068.1930-NODE-1930-length-15278-cov-11.300072_pt1 | contig 15278 bp, 13 predicted proteins | sample MGYA00383098_ERZ1048068 | MGnify/ENA primary metagenome ERZ1048068 (study PRJEB29581, sample SAMEA5548368) | metagenome | biome: marine; feature: coastal; material: water | depth 1 m | study: Short-term variability in the microbial, nano- and picoplankton... | reverse complement strand
TTCAATGAGCAGGACGAGGCTCGGTTTATTGTTGAGCGGATTGAAGAGTGGGTGGCAGAGGGCAATACGCGACGCTCCAGCGCCATTTTATATCGCTCCAATGCGCAGTCTCGCGTACTTGAGGAAGCGTTGATACGGGCGCAAATCCCTTACCGAATTTACGGAGGTCAACGTTTTTACGAGCGCTTGGAAATTCGAAATGCCCTAGCCTACATGCGGCTTTTAATACGGCGCAGCGACGATACGGCGCTAGAGCGAGTGCTTAATTTGCCACCTAGGGGCATTGGCAACAAAACGGTAGAGCAGTTGCGCGAACTTGCGCGAACTCGACAAGTACCTCTGTGGCAAGCCATCGTGATTGCTAAAGACGAGCAGCTGTTTTCATCTCGAGCCCTGAAAGCGCTAGCGGGCTTTACCGTTTTGGTTGATGAGTTGGATTCCGCAACTTTAGAGTTACCCCTAGAGGAGCTCACTGAGCACGTGGTGGCACGTTCGGGCTTGGTGGAATATCACCGCGCCGAGAAGGGTGAGCGTGGTCAGGCCCGGGTAGAAAACTTGGAGGAACTGGTTTCAGCGGCAAAATCCTTTGTCCCCGAGGACACAGACTTACCCTCCTTACAGCAATTTTTAGACAGCGCTGCACTCGATGCGGGTGACGCCCAGGCAGACCCCCACGAAGACAGTGTTCAACTGATGACTTTGCACTCGGCCAAAGGTCTCGAATTCCCTATGGTTTTTCTGGCGGGTATGGAAGAGAACTTGTTTCCCCATCGTATGTCACTCGACGAACCAGGGCGACTCGAGGAAGAGCGGCGGCTTTGCTACGTTGGAATTACTCGGGCCATGGAAAAGTTGGTACTCACATATGCGGAGAGCCGCAGACTACATGGATCTGAATCCTACAATACCGCTTCACGGTTTGTCCGTGAACTGCCTTCTGAGCTCTTGAATGAAGTTCGATTGGGTGCTGCCGTATCACGCCCTCTGTCATCCTTGACCTCGTTGTCCCCAACCCCAAGTGCGGCCCATATCGAGAGCGGTGTCAGCCTGGGCCAACGCGTCCTGCATCAGGTATTTGGCGAGGGTGTTGTGACAAACTTTGAGGGTGGTGGCTCTAACGCCCGGGTAGAGGTCAGTTTTGCCGAGGGGTCGAAGTGGTTGGTACTGCAGTATGCCAATCTACAGCCGCTCTAAATTAGTTAAAGCGAACCTCATCGAGGTAAACAATAGGCGAAGGAGCGGTGTATGTTTGAAAGGCGATTTCTGCCTGTGGTTGTCATTTTTTTGGTGTCCGCGTTGGTTTTGGTGCTGGGGTTATGGGCTGTTGATAGCAGTGATCAAAGCCGCCCTTTGCCCGCGGCAAGCAACAGCAGTGATGTCCCTGAGTATCGTTGGAAGCTCGTCACTACTTGGCCTAAAAATCTTCCCGGACTGGGTGCTGCTCCTGAAAAATTTGCCCAGTATGTCAATGAAATGAGCGGTGGGCGCCTCGAAGTTCGGGTTTTTGGCGCCGGCGAAATTGTGCCTGCATTTGAGGTTTTTGACGCCGTATCTCAGGGTGCGGCCGAAGTTGGCCACGGTGCGAGTTATTACTGGAAAGGTAAAATTCCGGCCGCTGTATTCTTTACCGCGGTACCTTTTGGTATGACCGCGCAAGAGATGAACGGTTGGCTGCATTACGGTGGCGGGCTGGAATTGTGGGAGGAGTTGTACGCACCTTTTGGGGTGATCCCTTTTGCGGGAGGGAGTACCGGCGTTCAGATGGCGGGCTGGTTCAATCGAGAACTGCGCAGCGCCAAAGACTTGTCCGGATTAAAGATGCGTATTCCTGGTCTGGCAGGAGAGGTTTTTGACGCTGCTGGCGGCACTGCGGTGCGTATTGCCGGCGGTGAGGTTTACACTTCAATGCAAACGGGTGTGATCGACGCGGTTGAATGGGTCGGTCCCTACAACGACCGTACTCTTGGGCTGAATGAGGTGGCAGAATACTACTATTATCCGGGGTGGCATGAGCCGGGGGCCATGCTCGAATTCACAGTCAATTCGGCGGCTTTTAATCAACTGCCTAGCGATTTACAGGCTATTGTTCGATACGCCGCTAGAGCGGCAAATCAAAATATGCTGGATGAATTTACCGCGCGCAATAATGAATCGCTGCAACAATTGCTGGCTGCAGGCACCAAGTTGCGGCCACTACCAGACGATATATTGAGCTTGCTGTATGAGAAATCCCTAGAAGCGATGGCGACCTTAAGGGCGAGCGATACCATGGCAGAAAAGATCGCGGTTTCTTATGACATCTTCTCGAAAAACGTGAGGGCTTACCACGAAATTTCGGAGCGTGCGTATCTTAACGCGCGGGACAAGGTGTTACCGCCAGTGATGTCAGGGGTGTTTCAGGCAGAGCCTGGACGTTGAATGGCGCGAGTGCGCTTATCCCCGCCAATGGCAACGTAAATAAAGGTGCCTTCGGTGACTTTGATCGGCTCCCCGTCTTGCCGGGAATTAATCCAGACTTCTACGATTACTCGTACCGAACTGCGTCCTACCTCCAAAATGTCTGAGTAACAACTGACGACAGCTCCAACATGAACGGGGGTCAAAAAAACCATGCCTTCCACAGCCACGGTAGCCACTCTTCCACCCGCCACTTCACAGGCTGTTACATAGCCGGCTAAGTCCATTTGTGACATTAGCCAGCCACCAAAGATATCCCCGTGAGGATTTGTGTCCGCAGGCATAGCCACAGCCTGAAGGCTGAGCTCGCCTTGAGGGGTGGGGTTCATATCGAGGTCAGTCATTTTTTGGCCTGCTGTTATGGTGATAATGCGAAGTGCTGCGTATTCAAGCACAAATGCTTGAAGCGTCCAAAGTTACAGGCGTTCAACCCGAGCGCAAGACATTGGGCAACCACGTGATTAAGTTTGGAAAGCTCCAAAGCAGTGCCAATAGCCCAATTTGAAGTGCCACAAAAGGTATAACCCCTTTATAGATTGCTCCCGTGGGTAATGATTCCGGAGCAACGCCTCTCAGGTAGAAAAGGGCAAAACCGAAAGGGGGGGTTAAAAACGAAGTTTGAAGGTTGACCGCCAACATGATGCCAAACCAAATAGGATCAAAGCCCATAGCCAGCAAAATTGGGCCAACGATAGGCACCACGACAAAAGTAATTTCTATAAAATCGAGTATGAAGCCCAAAAGAAAAATAACCACCATGACTAGCAGCATGGCGCCTTGAGGGCCTAGATCCATGCGCTCGAAGAATCCCCGCACCAGCTCTTCACCACCAAAGCCACGAAAAACCAGTGTAAAAACAGCTGCCCCAATCAAAATTAGAAACACCATGCTGGTGATGCGCATAGTGGATAGCCCGATTTCGTGCAATTTCTCCCAGTTCATTTGCCTGCGCTGCAATGCCAAGAGTAACGCCCCAACAGCACCAACTCCTGCAGCCTCAGTAGGCGTCGCCGCACCCAATAGAATTGAGCCTAAAACCAATGCAATGAGTATGAATGGAGGTAGCAGGGCTTTGAGCAACTCTGAAAGCGAGGCCCCTTCTGAGGCAATAGCGGGTGCGCGGTCGGGTTTAAATCGAGCAATCAGTAAAATCCAAACCAAGTAAAGCCCAACGAGGATCAGACCCGGAATCAGTGCTCCAACGAAAAGATCGCCCACAGAGACCGTGGCCGTATTTACAACCCCCATCTCCAATTGCGCACGTTGATAAGCACTGGCAATAACATCACCCAATAAAACTAAAGCGATCGATGGCGGTATGATTTGCCCAAGGGTGCCGGTAGCGCAAATTGTTCCGGTTGCAAGGGCTGGGCTATATCCGGCGCGCAGCATCGATGGCAGAGATAACAACCCCATTGTCACTACGGTTGCGCCGACAATGCCTGTGCTCGCGGCTAGCAGTGCGCCCACCAGCACCACGGCGACACCAAGCCCCCCGGGTCGACTCCCGAACAGTTGCGCCATGTTGTGCAGCAAATCTTCGGCGATCTTCGCACGCTCAAGAATATTCCCCATTAAGATAAACAAGGGAACCGCGATGAGCGTCTCGTTGCCAATGGTTCCAAAAATTCTGGCGGGGATAGCGGCTAAGTAGCTGGCATCAAAGGCCCCTGAAATCGTGCCTATGGCCGCGAAAATCAGGCCTACGCCGGCAAGCGTCAGGGCCACTGGAAACCCGGCCAAAAGCACAAGGCAAACGGCTAAAAACATGAGTACGGGTATTTCAATCACTTTGAGATACCTCAGCAACGAGGGTTTTTAGCGATTTCATAATTTCTGATAAGGCTTGAAGCGCGAGCAGCAGAGCCATGGCGGGTAGCAGGGTTTTTAAAAGAAAAACAGCGGGTATGCCCCCGGGCTCTGGGGACGTTTCTCGCGCTACCCAAGATTCGATCACGTAATCTTGGCTGGCAAAGCCCACTAACGCGCAGAGCGGCAGGGTAAACATGACGTGCCCCAAGGCATCGATCCAAGCTTTTGTTCTCGGAGTAAAACGTTGATACAACACATCAACTCGAACGTGTCCGCCCATGTGTAGGGTGCACGAGGCACCTAGCATAAACAGCGCGCCGTGAAGGTAGATCACGCTTTCCTGTGCTGCTATGGCACCTACGCCAAAACCGTATCGCAGCACTACGACGAGAACGGTTAACAGTGCCATCAGCAAGGGGAGCCAGCCAATAATATGGGACAATCTTTGTGACAGGCCGTCAAGTATGCGAATTGATGAAATTAAAACGACCACTTCTTATTCCTTATAGGGTCTTTAAGGGCGGTACACAGGTTATCATTCTACTACCACAGACATCAGGGAGGCCCCCATCATGCTGACAGTCCTTTCCCCGGCCAAGACGCTTGACTTCGAGACACCCCCTCGCACGCGTAAGTCGACTCAACCTTACTTCATTGAACGCGCCGCTGAGCTTGTTGATGATGCTAGGGACCTGTCCCCAGAAGCACTGCAAAAACTCATGGGGGTTAGCGAGAATATCGCGTTGCTAAATCATGAGCGATTTATGAATTGGCAGCCAGACTTTAACCTCGATAATGCCAAGCAAGCGGTGCTGGCTTTTAAGGGAGATGTATACACGGGCCTAGACGCAAGCACCTTAGACAGCAAGGCGCTGACTTTTGCTCAAAAGCACCTGCGGATTCTTTCGGGTTTGTATGGTTTGCTACGTCCATTAGATCTTATGCAACCCTATCGCTTGGAAATGGGCCTTAAGTTTGCCAATCGCGGTGGTCGTAATTTATATGAGTTCTGGGGGGAAGAAATTACCCAGCTACTCGATACAGCAATCGATAAAAGTGGCAGCTCGGTGTTGGTTAATTTGGCATCGAACGAGTACTTCAAGGCAGTTAAACCACGCCAGCTCGATGCTGAAGTGATCACCCCCGTTTTTAAGGATTTGAAAAACGGTGACTATAAAATTATCAGCTTTTTTGCGAAGAAGGCCCGAGGCGTTATGGCCCGGTATATCGTAGAGCAGCAATTAAACGACCCCGAGAAGCTAAAGGCATTTTCCGGCGCGGGTTACTATTACAGCCCCGAACAATCAACGGCTAACAACTGGGTCTTTTTACGGGATGAGGTGTCTTAGTCTTAAACGGGTTAGTGTGAGTGAAGGTCAGCTAGCGCACCTTCCTTGAAAGGCAGCAGCTTGGCGGCCTCTTCTCTGTAGGCTTTGACCTGTTCCACATCACGGGCACAAAAATCGGTGATCGCCGGTTGAAAGCCGGCTTCTGCCACCCAGTGGTGAGATCGCGTTAATGTGGGTTCAAAGCCACGCTGTATCTTATGTTCCCCCTGGGCGCCGGGGTCTAAGCGTTGAATACCGTGTCTAATGCAGTATTCGATGCCCTGATAGTAGCAGGCCTCAAAATGTAAGCCGTCATACTCTCGAAGGCAGCCCCAGTATCGACCATAAAGGGTGTCAGATGATTGAAAAAATAACGCCGCTGCCACGGGCTGTTCATTGAGAAACGCTAGCACCATCACCGGGGCAGTGCCCAGCTTGGGGCAGAGCTCGGTAAAAAATTCTCGAGATAAATAGCCACCATGACCACTGCGTTTGGCGTAGGTGGTTTGGTAGCAGTAATGAAAGAAAGACCAGTCTTCAGGCAGGATATTTGAACCTACACGAGTGGTTAAAGTTATTCCTTGAGCTGCCACATGACTGCGCTCTTTACGTAAGTTCTTACGTTTACGGCTACTAAATAGCTGAAGAAAATCATCAAAGCTTTGATAGTTTCGGTTGATCCAATGAAATTGACAGGTAGCGCGGTCATTTAGGTCAAAGGTTGAGCTTGGCTGTTGGAATTCTGAGCTAGAAAATAAGATGTGCCAGCTAGAGAGGCCATGTTCAACACAAAAACCTTGAACAGCACGGCAGAATTTGGCTTCAGCTTCGGGAATCTTAGGGTTACACCAAATTTTTGGGCCACTCGCCGGGGTGAAGGGCGCGGCTGAGATCAGTTTAGGATAATAAGACAGGCCGCTGCGTTGCCAGGCATCGGCCCAAGCCCAGTCGAAAACGTACTCGCCGTAGGAATGATCTTTTAGAAATCCGGGTGCTGCACCCACCACATCGGGCCCATCCCGCAGTACCAAGTGATGGGGGGCCCATCCACTAGCTTCGTTGGTACAACCGGTATCTTCTAGCCCCAGTAAATAGTCGTGACGAAGAAAGGGATAATCACCACCGAACCAGTGATCCCAGTCCGAGGCAGAAATGTCCCTAATGCTGCGGTAAATATCCAGTTGCATGATCTCGCCAGAGGCCGTGTGTCAAACTGGTGATACGTGCTCAGCAAGGAAGTGTCCCACAATCCCCAACAGCATAATGAGACCAATCCATTTACTTTGGTTGAAGGCTTTAAAGCAGGCCACTTCCTCGCGGTTCCTTATAAGCCACTGGTGCCAGCAGAAAAGCAGCCCTATGCCTGATACCGCCAAGTAAAACGGCCAAGTAAAGCCAAAAGCAGCGCCAGTTTGAAGAAAGCAAGCCAAGGCTCCAACTTGCATAACTGCTATGAGCCGTCGATCAAGGTGTCCAAACAAAATGGCCGTAGACTTGATACCAATGGCTAGGTCGTCTTCGCGATCAACCATGGCGTACTGGGTATCGTAGACCACGGTCCATAGCAAATTCCCGAGGAATAACCACCATAATGCCCCCGGCAGAGCGTTGGTAACGGCAGCAAAAGCCATCGGAATAGACCATGAAAAGGCGGCGCCCAAGACAAACTGTGGCAGGTGTGTCACCCGTTTCATATAGGGGTACAGCATTGCTAAGGAAACGCCCACTACCGATAACTTTACTGTCAATGCGTTGGTTGATGACACCAGTGCCAGAGCGATCAATAGCAGCGCTAAGAGCAGCGCGAACGCCTCTTTTGACGATACCAAACCCGTTACCAGTGGACGATCACGGGTGCGAGCCACATAGCCATCGAGTTTTCGGTCGGCAAGATCGTTGGCAACACAACCTGCTGCCCGCATTACAATGATACCCAGCGCAAAGATGCCCAGTATTGTGGGGTCTGGCCAGCCCTCGCTGGCAATAACCAGCGCCCAAGTGGTGGGCGCCGCAAGCAGCCAGGTTCCAATAGGTTTGTGAAAGCGCATGAGCAGCCAAAAACCGCGCAGCTTGCTGTCGGAGTTAGGAGACTCGGGCTGCGTTGAGGGACTTGGGGTGGTAGGGGTCATAGTGCGGCATCAAAAAGGTCAACGATTGGGCGTAGTGTAACCTGTTCAGACCCGCGCAAACGCCTGACGTTCGCCGGTCCAGCGGTCGATAAGCAGGTCGCATCGATCAGGATAGTTGGCCATGAGATTCTCTGCCGTCTCAGCAACCTGCTCTAGCAACACTTCATGGACGGGCAACTGCGCCACGCGAAATGAGGTCAGGCCAGTTTGTCGTGTTCCCAGAAGCTCTCCTGGCCCTCGGAAAAGTAGGTCTTGTTCAGCAATGTAAAACCCGTCGTTACTGCGTCGCATGACTTCTAGGCGCTCACGGCCTCTTTGGCTTAGGGGCGCTTGATACAAAAGAACACAGTGACTAGCAATGGCGCCGCGCCCCACTCGGCCACGCAGTTGGTGGAGCTGTGCGAGCCCGAGGCGTTCGGGGTTTTCAATGATCATTAGGCTGGCATTGGGTACATCTACGCCGACTTCGATGACCGTAGTCGCCACCAACAGTTCTATCTCGCCAGCTTTGAAGGCGGCCATCATGCTTTCTTTTTCTGCGGGGGGTAACCGCCCATGTATAAGCCCAATGCGTTGGTTGGGTAGTTGAGCCTGCAATAACTCTGCCGTGGCTTCTGCGGCACGTGCATCGAGGTTTTCTGACTCTTCAATTAATGTGCATACCCAATAAGCCTGGCGACCTTCACTGCAGGCTGCTCCGACGCGTTGGATAACTTGGTCTCTACGCTGGCTATCGAGCAGTGTGGTTTGTACGGGTGTGCGCCCCGGTGGCAGCTCGTCGATTACCGAACAATCAAGGTCTGCGTAGGCCACCATTGATAGCGTGCGGGGAATCGGTGTGGCGGTGAGTACCAGCTGGTGCGGCAGTGCTTGACCTGATGCTTTTTCTGTAAGCGCGAGCCGTTGGTGAACCCCAAAGCGATGTTGCTCATCTACGATCACTAGAGCGAGTGAGGCGAAGGTCACTCCCTCCTGAAATAGTGCATGGGTGCCAACAACCAGCCCAACCGAGCCATCGCCAATGTTTTCAAGGACCGCAGCGCGTGCTCGCCCCTTCACACGCCCACTTAACCACGCGATACGCACATTGAAAGGCGCCAACCACTGCTCAAAGGTTTGTAAATGCTGCTCTGCTAAAAGCTCAGTAGGCGCCATTAGGGCAACTTGTTGGCCAGATTCTATGGCGGTGATGCAGGCCATGGCGGCTACAAAGGTTTTGCCTGATCCGACATCGCCCTGAATGAGTCTTAGCATGGGGCTAGGCAGTGTCATGTCATGGGCTATTTCTTGGATCACTCGCTGTTGTGCGGCAGTGGGTTGAAACGGTAGGTGCGCGAGGAAGGGTTTTGCTATGGAGTGATCGCTTTCCATCGCTACCGCAAGACAGGCCTTTTCTTTTTTTCGTAGCATTTGCAGCGAGAGGTTATGAGCGACCAGCTCTTCCAGCGCCAACCTCAGCTGTGCTGGATGCTGCCACTCACGAATCTGCTCTGTAGGCGCATTGGGTGGTGGACGGTGCAGGAATTGAATGGCCTCAACGAGTGCAAAAGGTGATTCAGCAACGCCCCGCAATAGGTCTTCAGGGCAACTTTGTTTGAGAATGCTCAGAGCTTGTTCGGTAAGTTTGCGCCAGATGCCCTGTCCTAAACCTTCGACGGTGGGGTAAACGGGTGTGAGGGCGGCCTCGAGTAAAACGTCTGCATCGTCAAGGCGATATTCGGGATGAACCATGTCTAGACCAACTCCCGATCGTCGTGCTTGACCGAACAAAGCAATCGGCAAGCCAGGCTTCATTTGCTGTGCCTGCGCACGCCGGAAGTGAAAAAATCGAACCGTGAGCACGCCCGTGCCATCTTCTACTTTAACGACGAGTGATGGCCTTCTGCCGGGTACGATGCTGGATAACCGTATGGACCCTTGAATGACGGCATCAACGCCATCTTGGAGTCCACCTATGGCCGTTACTTGAGTTCGGTCTTGGTAGCGCAACGGAAAGTGGTAAAGAATATCCTCCACACAACGCAAACCCAGCTCCTCCAGTCGCTGCTGAAGTTTGGGGCCCACACCGCGAAGAGTGCCAACGGAGGCACCTAGAGAATTGTCTGGGGTCGATGTCATCGTGAACGGTTCATCTTTTTGAAATCACACAATAGCCTAAGTGTAAGGGCATAATAGAGACATCATAGTCTTTGAGAGAAGCTTCGGTGAAGTCACCACACGTTTTGATTGTCGGTTGCGGCGACCTTGGTCACCGTCTGGGTTTGCAGCTCATGGCAGAGGGCTGGAGCGTCAGTGCTATGCGTCGACGGGTCGATCGTCTGCCTGAGGGCTTTAACCCAATTGCAGGGGACTATACGCAGCCCAACGATATTGCGGGCCTTATCGATTTGCAGCCTGACTATGTGGTGTTTACGCCCCTGCCAACGGCCAGAGATTCTGCGGGTTATCATCAAGGCTATGCTCAACCTGTCGCACTTATGGCTGATCTAGGTTTGTTATCAACGGTCAAAGGCGGCATTTTTGTGTCGTCTACCCGGGTCTTTGCTCAAACAGATGGGGACTGGGTTGACGAAAATTCCCCGCTCACGCAATCGGATCCTCAGGGGATGAGTATTGTGGAGGCTGAGCATCAGTTTTTGGCAGCCTGCAAGAACCCCACAGTGTTGCGGGCATCAGGTATTTACGGTGACTGGCCCGGCATGCTGATTAAACGGTTGCAGCGAGGCCTTTGTAGTCCGGACCCTGATCGCGTTAGCAATCGGATTCACCGCGATGACCTCGCTGGAATAATGGCGTTTTGTTTGCGTCGTCTCGAGCAGGGGGAGACAAATGCTCCCGTGTATATCGCTAGTGATCATCGCCCCGCGCCGGTCGGTGAGATTGAGGCTTGGTTAGTTAAGAGGCTAGGGCTCTCAGCTATGACAGGCGCGGCCACGTCACGCCTTGCCAATCGCCGGTGCAGCAGTCAGCGCTTACAGTCCGCAGGTTATCGTTTCAGCTATCCTGATTATCAGACAGGTTTTGCAGAGCTAATCAGCGAGCATTTGTCGTAACAGCAGGGGTTACTTTGTCGTTTTAAAGGCTCAGAATCGCCTCTATTTCTACTGCGACGCCTTTGGGCAATGCGGCAACTTCAACGCAGGCTCGAGCCGGGTAGGGCGCATCAAAGTGTTGCTCCATTATCGCATTGACTGCAGCAAAGTTTCCCAGATCAGTCAGAGAAATGTTTATTTTTACCGCGTCGTTTAGCTGCCCGCCCGCGGCCTCGGCAATAGCCTTGAGATTGGCAAATACCTGCTGGGTCTCTGCTTCAATGCCACCCTCGACACAGGTCATGGTGTCAGGGTCGAGGGGAATTTGCCCTGAAATCCAGACGGTATTTCCAACTTTTATGGCCTGTGAATAGGGGCCTATGGCAGCGGGAGCGGATTCAGTAGAAATAACGGCTCGATTGGACATGGGAATTCTCTTCGTTAGAAATAAGTGAGGGGTGGAGTTTAGCGACGACTAATACGGATAACGCGTCGCACGCCTTCAACGGTTCGCAGGCGCTTCATGATGCGAGCAAGGTGGATACGACTGCGCACCTGCAGCTCAATGTCGACATAGGTGTACTGGGCATCTTTATCGGTGGTTGAGATGCGGTCAATATTCATTCCCACGGTGTTTAGCCGAGTAGCAACCACAGCAATGATGCCCCGTCGGTTTTCAGATTCGAGTCTAAGCCCAGCAGAAAACAGCCCTTCTACGTCTTCATCCCAACGGAGATTCATCATTCGCTCGGGGTGCTCACGCATTTCCAGCAAATTTTTGCAGTCTTCGCGGTGCACTACGAGCCCTTTTTCGGGGCTTAAATAGCCACCGATAGGGTCGCCTGGTAAAGCACAGCAACACTTTGCATAGTTCACCACAAAGCCTTCTGTGCCTCGAATGGCGACGGCCTCATTGCGATCAGGGTCGACTGGCCCGGCGGTGGCGCCAGCAATCCGACTGGCGACGATTTGTGGCAATAAATTCCCCAATGCGATGTCCATTAACAAGGTGGAGAGGTCTGGGCTGCCCAATTTTTTGAGGGTGGGCTCTATAAGCTCACCCATAAAGTCATCAATTCTGACACCGTGAGAGATCAATGCCTTGTTCAAAAGGTTGCGGCCTAAATCAATAGAATCTTCACGACGCTGGTCTTTCAGATAGTGACGAATGTGTGTTCGCGCTCTTGCAGTTACAACGTAATTGAACCAATCCGGGTTGGGCCTGCCGTTAGGTGAGGTAATTATTTCAATGGTTTGTCCACTCTCAAGGGGTTCAGACAGCGGCGCGAGGCGTCGATTTATTCGGCAGGCAACGCAGGCATTACCAATGTCGGTATGCACGGCATAAGCAGCGTCGACAGCAGTAGCCCCACGGGGGAGCTCCATAATGTCACCGCGAGGTGTAAACACATAAACCTCGTCGGGAAAGAGATCCATTTTTACACTTTCAATGAACTCCATCGGGTTCCCTGCCCGTTGTTGCATCTCTAAAAGCCCCTGCACCCATTCTCTCGCTCGGGTGTGGGACGCGCTGGCGGACCCGTTGTCAGACTTATACAGCCAGTGGGCGGCAATGCCGTTGTTGGCCATGTCTTCCATTTCTAGCGTGCGGATTTGAATTTCTATGGGTATGCCGTGCATACCTTTTAATACGGTGTGTAGGGATTGGTAGCCATTCGCCTTTGGAATGGCAATGTAGTCTGTAAATTCGCCGGGCACGGGTTTGTAGAGGCTATGCACTAGTCCTAATACTCGATAACAATCATCGACAGATTCAACAATGATTCGAAAGGCGAAGATGTCCATGATTTCAGAGAAAGACTTTCGCTTTGCCTTCATTTTTGAATAAATGCTGTAGAGGTGCTTTTCTCGCCCGATAACACTGCATGGCAGCTCTTCTCGCGACAGCACGGTTTTTATCTGGTTTCTCACCTGATTGATCAATGTTTTGCGATTGCCCCCGGCACTGCGAATTGCCGCGTCAATGCGCCGCGCGCGCATGGGATACAGAGCCTTAAACGCGAGATCTTCAAGCTCCATACGGACTGAATTCATTCCTAGGCGCAGAGCAATGGGTGCGTAAATGTCCAGAGTTTCTCCGGCGATGCGTTTGATCTTTTCTCGACTAAGGACACCCAGGGTTCGCATGTTGTGCAGTCTGTCGGCAAGCTTGACGAGTATCACGCGGATATCCCGCGCCATGGCGAGTGCCATTTTTTGAAAGTTTTCCGCCTGCTTGTGTTCGAGGCTATCAAATTCGATGTGAGTCAATTTACTCACGCCATCGACAAGCTCCGCCACTTCTGCGCCAAACTGCGCGCCGATATCTTCTTTAGTCACACCCGTATCTTCAATAGTGTCATGCAGAAGTGCTGCCATCAGGCTTTGATGGTCCATATGCATTTCAGCAAGGACACTGGCGACGGCTAGGGGATGTGTGACATAGGGCTCACCGCTACGGCGCACTTGGCCGTAATGGGCTTGTTCTGCAAAAAAGTAAGCACGCTTGACCAGCAGCACTTGCGTGTCATGGAGGTAGGCTTTGATTTGACGTTCAAAACCGACAAAAGAGCGGTCACTATTGTCGAGACCTGTTTGCTGAGTCGTGGCGGCTGATTTAGAAAGCAGCCGCGACTTAGCATCTGTAATAGAGCTACTGAGGACCTGAAACGTACCGGCAACCAAAGGTCTCTATTACCTTGAGGTTAGTAAACAGGTGTTTCGAAGCTTGCCGCCAGCTCTTCTTCAGCTTCGATTTCAGTTTCGCGAGCGATCAACTCAGGCGTTACCATGCCCTCTGCAATTTCTCGCAAAGCGATGACGGTAGGCTTGTCTGACTCCTCGTCGACAAGTGGGTCTTTGCCTTGGGTGGCGATCTGACGGGCTCTTTTGGCAGCGAGCATAACGAGCTCGAAACGGTTGTCCACGTTGTCTAAACAATCTTCTACGGTGATGCGTGCCATGGGTGAAGCAATCTCCTATTAATGCCGCACAAATGCGGCCCAGTCCAACAGTATACCCCACTAAGTGCGGCAACGGACTATGGTAAAAATCACCTCAATGGAGGGTTAAGGCTTCGAGAACTTTCGCCAAGTCCCGGGATTGATAATCTCGGGTAAGTCGGAGGCTATCAGCAATCGTCGTCAGCTCTGTCAAGGCACGCTCAAAGTCGTCGTTGAGTACTAAATAGTCGGCATCCGGCCAGCGGGCCATTTCACTTTGAGCCTCGGCCATACGGCTTCGTATGGTCTCTGCTTTATCCTGCCCACGTTGAGTGAGCCTACTCTCTAGTGCTGAAATAGAGGGCGGTAGCACGAAAATACAGCAGCTTTCCGGGCAAGCGGTTTTAACTTGTCTGGCGCCCTGCCAGTCGATCTCTAAAATCACATCATTGCCGGCGGCTCTGCGTGATGCCACCTCGGATTTTGCGGTGCCGTAAAAGTGACCAAACACCTCTGCCCATTCAAAAAACTCTCCAGACTCCTTCGCCTCGAGAAAAGCCGCTGTAGAGATAAAATGGTAATTCACGCCATCAACCTCTCCCGGACGCATAGGTCTTGTCGTATGGGATACGGAGACGCTCAAGTGTGACCTGCGTTCTATGAGTGCACGAACTAGCGAGGTTTTGCCTGCTCCGCTAGGGGCTGACACTGTCAGCAGGTTGCCCGTTGCTGGGTGGTCTTCCAAGCCTGATTACCTCCTTCATTCGATATTCTGTATTTGTTCCCGCATCTGTTCGATGATCACTTTGAATTCTACAGCGGTTTGTGTCGTTGTGAGTGCGGCGGATTTTGATGCCAAAGTATTGGCTTCTCGGTTGAGCTCCTGCATCAAAAAATCGAGGCGGCGACCACAGGGCAGCTTTCCTGCTATGGCGACTTCTATCGCAGCGAGGTGCGCATCTAGTCGGTCCAGTTCCTCATCGACATCAGTTTTTTGCGCGCTGTAAACGAGCTCTTCTTCAAGCCTCTTGGCGTCTGGTTGCGCAGCTAACTGTTGTATCCGGTCAAGCAGTCGTTGTCGATGGATTTCTTGGAGCTGAGGCAATGCCCCTCGATAATTTGTAAGGTACTGCCTGAAGATCTCGCAGCGCTTCCGGATGAGGCCCTCCAGCTTCTGGCCCTCTTCCTTTCTGCTGTCGACCAGCTCGTTGAGCGCTTGATTCAATGCGTCGGTGCCTGCCGCTATCCACACAGATTCCTCGGTAGTATTACCCGCTATGACGCCCGGGGCCATTAGAAGGGCTAACTGATCAGGTGCTGGGGCGTTAGGGAACTGTGTCGCTACTTGAGTTAATGCGGTTTGTAATTCTTCAAGGCGCCCTCGGTCCAGTTGCAGTGAGCCACCTTTTTCCAGGAGGTCTGTTCGGACAGTCACGTCTACCTTGCCTCGAGAGATCTGTTTAGCAATTTTTTGGCGCCAAGCAGCATCTTGAGATCGCAGTATTTCGGGGCAGCGAATCTGAACATCTAAATAGCGGTTATTGACCGATCGCATTTCTATTGTGACCGATACGGAGT
>ERZ1048068.1929-NODE-1929-length-15279-cov-7.175775_pt1 | contig 15279 bp, 14 predicted proteins | sample MGYA00383098_ERZ1048068 | MGnify/ENA primary metagenome ERZ1048068 (study PRJEB29581, sample SAMEA5548368) | metagenome | biome: marine; feature: coastal; material: water | depth 1 m | study: Short-term variability in the microbial, nano- and picoplankton... | reverse complement strand
ATAAGTGCAGTATTACTTGTAAAGTTGCAAAACAAGGAAGTATTTTTGTAACAGCAGAAGGACTATTAATGCCGTGTTGTTGGACAGCTGGCCGTATGTACAAGTGGTGGCATGCAAATCCTCGTGTAGAGCAAGTGTGGGATCATATAGATAATGCTGGTGGAAAACAAGGCATAAGTATTATAGACAATGACATTAAACACGTGGTTAATGGAAAATTAATAGATAGTATTACTGCAAGTTGGCAAAAAAATAGTATTGCTGATGGAAAACTCGGCGTTTGCGCTCAAAAATGTGGCAGTGAATTTGACCCGTATAAGGAGCAATTTGTATGATATACTTTGGCGGCGATAGCTATACGTATGGATCAGAGTTATTAGAAATGTCAAATCGTTTTAGTGACATTGTGTCAGATTCTATGGGAACAACAAATCAAAACGATGCATTAGGCGGCGCAAGTAATCAAAGAATTTACCGTAAATTTTTTGAAGCGTTTGATCCTAATAAATTTTCACATGTAATTTTAGGATGGACTGGCTTAAACAGATTTGAACATTATTCTTTCTTTGATCAAGATGCTGACGGTTTTAGAAGATTAACTGCACATCGACTACTTCCTACTGACAAACATGAAGATTACATAGATGAAAAACTTAGAAAAAAAATTGCAAAACTAAAAACAGATGTAGCAATAGCTAAAGAAAATAAAGTGTTATTACAGTATATGGCTAATGTGAGAACTGACAGAGTTGTACATTCTGAAATTTTAAATATGATATTACAAGTGCAAAAGATTTGTAAATTTACTGACACAAAATTATGTATGTTTTTTGGAGTACAGAATAATATTATAAAAATTAATAAATTAACAACAGATCATTTAATATACAATAGTATAGACTGGAATGATACATGGCTTCATCGACCAGATTATTCTTTACAGGAATGTATGAATGATTTAAAATTGCCAATAGGCCCAGGTAAACACTTTTTAGAAGAAGGCCATCAAGTTGCTGCTGACAAAATATTGGAGCACTTTAGTGTCTGATAAATGTTTTCAACTTTCAATCTCAACATATTGTCAAGCTAAATGTCGTAGTTGCTTACGTACTAATAGCGAGACAGGTGAGCCGGAAGATTGGCTTACACCTACGCATATGAGCGTAGAAGCAGTACAAAATTTAGTATCTGGTGATTATTTTAAAAAAAACAAAATGGGATACTTACTTCTTTGTGGAGAATTAGGTGATCCAATGATGCATCCTAATATAGATAAAATTTTAGATATTACTCTTGCTGTTGTTCCTCGAGTAGAACTTTCAACAAACGGCGGCCTACGTCAACCTGAATGGTATGCAAAGACAGCTCAAAAATACGGAAGCCGTATCCATATTAAATGGGCAATAGACGGCACTGATCATGAGACAAATTGGAAATATAGAGAAGGTGTCGACTATCATCGAGCAATGGATAATATGAAAGCATGGATTGAAAATGGCGGCAGGGGTGATTGGCATTATTTAATTTTTGAGTGGAACTGGAAACAGGTAAAAACAGCTAAACAAATAGCTAAAGATATAGGGATTGAAATACTATTTAAAATAAACAACAGGCCGTTTGGGCTAATTGATCCACTTCACAAACATAAAGTAATGAAGGAATTGGCTAATGGGTAAACAGCAAAAGATTATGTGTATGTTTCATGATGGCGCTCGAAGCGAATACGATATAACTGTTGACGGTAGAGTGTGGCCGTGTTGTAAATTTGTAAATGTAATAACAAAGATCGAAGCCGGAATGCAAAAAAAAGGAGCTCTTGACGGAGATGACTATTTTTTTAAATTACAAAAAGATGATCCTAATTGGAATAGTTTAGAACATCATTCATTAGAAGAAATATTAGATCATGATTATTTTTCTACATATGTAAACAATGAAGGATGGGAAAGCGGAAACACCAGCGTATTGTGTAAAAAACGATGTACTGCAAATATGCACAACGACGGAACTTATACCTACGTAGCAGATACAAGTAACAAAATACATAAGAGGATAAAATAAAATGATTTATGTTGGCGGTGATAGTTATACATACGGAATTGAATTAGGTGATCCTTTAAAAAGTCGATATTCTTTTTTGATGCAAAAAAAATTAAAAATGTCTGTAGTAAATGATTCGTGGGGCGGAGCAAGTAATGACAGGATAGCCAGAAAATTTTTAGAGTTTATGAACGGTAATAAAGTAAAACCTGACTTAGTGTTTATTATGTGGGCTCCAGTTACAAGATCAGAGCAATATGCTCCTGAGGAGAATATGTGGGAGGAACAAGACGGATTTAGACAAGTAAGATCGCCTGATATTTTTCTACCTGCCAAAGTTAAACCGACAAAAAAACAAATACACTGGCGCCAATCTCTTGCTCAGTTAAGTGCTACGCAAAAATGGTGGCTTAATATATTTGATCCAAAAGGTGCAATTGATAGTTATATTAGAAACATAATGATAATTCAAACTGTTTGTCGTGCAGGAAATATACCCTTTATTATGACTAATTGTAATTCTTCAATGACATTTAACCAACTTAATGATTTTATATATCGTAATAGAAGAGTAGAAAACTACACTCAAAGACGAGTAAATCTTATTGATAGCAGTAACTGGTTATTTGATAAAACATGGTCTTTTGCTGAATGGGCAAAAGATAACAAATATCCAATAGGACCACAGTTTCATCCGTTAGAAGAAGCACATAGAAACTTTGCTAACATATTAACAGACAAAGTTAAGGAGAAAATAAATGCCTCCGATTAAATGTTTCTTTGCAAAAAATGCAATTAATTACAAGCCTAATGATAGAATAACGGCATGTCCCAGAGGTCATGGATCTTTGGCTAAAATTAGTGACTCAGTAAAACCAAGTGATTTTTTTAATAATGAAGGATTTAGAAATCTTAGGAAAACTTTACAAGATGGTGAATGGGATACATCGCACTGTGATACTTGTATGGAAAGAGAACAACGAAATATCACAAGTATGCGTGAAAACATCAACTCTGAATTTAATCCTAATGCTAAAATTAGTGCAAACGGCAAAGTGCGTTATAGAGAATTAAAATTTATAGAGCTTAGATTCAGTAATACTTGTAATTTATGCTGTTTACATTGCGGCCCTGATTACAGTAGTCAATGGGCATCACTTATAAAAAATAATCCTTTACAAAAAGATGATGTTGCTCATAATATTAGAGGATGGGTTAGTCCGAGTAAAAATACAAATTGGACAAGTAAGCAAGTAAGAGACTTTGTAGAAGACTTAAACAAAAACTTTCCAAATGTTGAAAGATTTGACATTGCCGGCGGCGAGCCATTGTATCAAAAACAATTTTGGCTATTTTTAGATTTAATAAGAGACCATCCTAATATAAAACGTATGACTATTAGTATTACTTCTAATTTTAATGTTGACATTAATTATAAAGATTTTGCTAAAAAACTTAATAAATTTAAACGTGCAAATGTTCGAATTAGTTTAGATGCTGGAAAAAATTTGTACGATTATTTTAGAGGCGGTAGCTGGGAAAAAGTAGAAGACAATATAAGACAGTTTAACAAAACCAGAAGGAATACACAATTAGAGGTTACAAATACAATCGGAGTTCATCAAATTTTAGATCTTGAGGATGTAATTGTAAGTATGTTAAAACTTCCGGTTGACAAATTACATCATAGTATTATACAATATCCTGACTATTTAAGTCCGCATGTATTTGATTCTAACAATCAAAGAGTTATCGATGAAATTAATAGGGCTAAAGCAGCAATTAATCACTATAAAGGTGATATAAAATACGTTAGCGCTCATAGAATGATTAAATCACTTGAAAAGGAGTATAGTAATTCAAAGTATAAATCTACTTTACTAAAAAGTTTTCAATACTATACTAATAAGATGGATAAGATTAAAAATACAAATTTTGAATCAGTGTTTGGATATAAAATAGATGAACTCTAACTATTGTGTCCTTCCTTTTGTTCATAGTTGTACAAACGTAGGCGGCAGAAATAAACCCTGCTGTAGATTTTCTGACCAAAGTTATAACGATCAAGTTAGTCCGTTAGATTATTTCAATGGAGATAAGCTAAATTTACTTAGAAATAAAATGCTTAACGGAGAAATGATAAAAGGCTGCAACAAGTGTCACGCAGAAGAGTCGTTAGGTAAACAGAGTTATAGGCAACGGTCAAACAATCAATATAAAGAATATATTGATAAACAACCTACTTTAAAATTTATCGAAATTGGTCTAAGTAACGCCTGTAATTTTGGGTGTGTAACTTGTGATGCAGCATATAGTACAACTTGGTGGCAAGACATTGATGATGTAAATGCTATAGGCGCTAATAAAGCAAAGCCTGATCAAAAAGTTGTATACACAGATAGTAAGTTTAATGACTTTTCTAATATAGATAGAATAAAAATATTAGGCGGCGAACCATTTATGGAGCCGAGAAACTTAGAGTTTTTAAAAAAATGTAACTTAAAGAATATTGAATTAGAACTTGTTACAAATGGTAGTATTTTGCCAAACAATGAGTGGCAAGAAATATTGCAACAACTAAAATATGTAAACTTAGATATAAGTTTAGACGGCCATGGTGAAATTGCCGAGTATGTGCGTTATGGAACAAACTGGAAAAAATTAGAATCCAATATTAATTGGTGGAAACAGTGGTGGAGCAATAATAACAATATTACTATAAAAAGTCATTTTGTTGTTCATGCTCTAAATGCATTTGATTTACATAATTATTTAGAATGGCAAAAAAAGTTTAAATGGAAAACTACGTTTGATATACTACAAATGCCAGAATATTTAAATATTAAAATTTTACCAGCAGAAATGAAGAAAGAAATTTTAGAAAAGGTAGATATTAAGAATGTTACAAACTATTTAAATAAGCATATGAACATTTTTGACAAGGACCAGTGTAGTCTGCTAACTAATTATGTTAGTGTTTTAAATAAAAAACGTAATCATGACTTACAACAAATTAACAAACTAATGGATAGACTTAATGAAGCAACCAACAGATAGTAAAACTTTTTGCATTTTACCTTGGATACATGTAAATGGTAGTGTCGGCGGAGGGTATCGACCATGCTGTAATAGTGAAAGTTATTTTGATTTTAAGGACGACAACAACAGTATCAAACAAGCGTTTGAAAGCAACAGTATGGATGAAATCCGCCAGTTTATGCAGCAGGAAAAAGAACATCCTGCGTGTGAAGTTTGCTATTCAAGAGAGCGTAATAATGGATTAAGTTTTCGACATACGTACACAGTTGATAAGTTTAAAGAATTTGTAGATCCAAATGCAGACGAAAAAATAAAATATTTAGACTTACGTTTTGATAACACTTGTAATCTTGCTTGTAGAATGTGTGATCCAAGTAGTAGTAATCAGCTATACAGTAGTATTGAATGGTATAGACAAGAGGATAAACCACTACCAGAGCACTGGAAAGGGTTTACTAATTATAAACAAAAAGATCAAACACAGATTAGTGCAAATCGTAAAGACTATGTAATAGAATTATTACCGGATATAGAAGTTTTAAAAGTAACCGGAGGCGAACCTTTTATTAGTAAAGATTTTTTAGAAGTATTAGATCATGCAATTGAAAATGATTATGCAAAAAATATTAGATTACTAATAACTACAAATGGCACTAAGTTTGTAAAAGCAGTTTTACAACGTCTTAAACATTTTAAGGGCGTTGACATGAATGTAAGTGTTGACGGAACCAGTCATGTGTATGACTATGTTAGATATCCGTTTACATGGAATAAATGGAATGATAGATTCTTAGAGTTTTTAAATTTTGCTGATGAAAACGAAATGTATAAAAACAAGTACTTTCGGATTCGAACAAGTACAGTTGTTACAATGTACAATTGGTTAAATTGTCCAGAGCTATATACACATTTGAAATCTTATACTGAACAATTTCCGTGGTTAATTGATAAAAATTACATACCACGTATAGATTTTAATTTAAATCTGCGACCAAAAGACAGTGAAATGTCGGCTAAGTGGTTACCTAATAATATTTTAGATAAAGGGTTAGAGTTATGGCAGCATACCGATTGTAGACAATATAAGGAATTTGAAAAGTATGTAGTTAATGCAAAAAAATTAAGTTCAGACGATAAAAATCTTTATCGAGAAAAAATTAAATACACTACTACAACATTAGATAAACAGCGGAAACAAACTTTTGCTGTATTAGATAGCGAGATTGTTAAATGGCTAAAATAGATAAAAAAGAAGCAGAGCGTTTAGAAAGTTTAGTACCAAATAAAAAGTTTTGTCCTGCGCCTTTTATGCATACATATATAAATTCAAATAATAGAGGATATAAACTTTGTTGTATGAGTCATATTGTTGGCCGTTGGGATACTGAACAAAGTCTTAAAGAACAACACGAAGAATTTTGGACCGGCGAAACTATGCAAAATATTCGCCAAGATTTTCTTGATGGCAAAATGCCAGAGTCGTGTGAGTGGTGGTGCGGACGTTGGGAAAAAGAAGGCATATATCATAAGAGTGATAGATTAGATTTTATAAAACGCTACGAATTAGAATTAAAAGCAGGATTTACAGAAGTAAATTGGGACATAACTCACGGTACTCTTGAATTCCAGAAGCCAGTTGATATTGATTTACGACCAAGTAAAATGTGTAATTTAAAATGTCGTAGTTGTAATAGTCTTTGGTCCGATAAGATTGAACAAGAAGTACTTGCTAATCCAGAAATACAAGGATGGAGCCACTGGGACATGGTAACACAAAGTCCTAATGCTATGCGTAAAGCAAAACAGATTGATTATTCAGATCCTAAGTTTGATGTTGTTAGTAATTTAGACTTTTCAAACGTATTTCGTCTAAAAATGAGCGGAGGAGAAACGTTAGTTGATCCAAGAGTTTATAATATTATGAAAAAACTTGTTGATAGCGGCGAAGCAAAGAATGTACGTCTGCATCAAATTACAAACTGCACCAGCCTTCCAAGCAGAATATACGATTTACTGGCACAGTTCAAAGAAGTTAGTTTCAATATTAGTGTAGATGGCGTAAAAGAAACAGATGAATTTTTACGTGACGGGACCAGATGGGATCGAAAGCAAAAAGTATTTGATAAAATCTTTACATTACCTAATTTAAAATGGGCTGGTATAATGCATGTCTTCCAACCTGTTAGTGCATTTCAAGTAAAGCGTAATGTAGAATGGTTTTTAGAAGGATATAGAAAATATACAAAACAACATAACGGTGTTACTTTTAATCCTATTGTTGATCCTTGGTATCTAAGTGTAAGTTGGTTAGATGAAGACCATAAAGATTACATAAGGCAGCAAGTAAAAGAATGTATAACAGAATTTAACATGTGTAAACAAGAACAACAATGGTTTGATCTTTTACATAGTGAATTAGATAAGACACAAACTGACGAGCGTCGAAAAAGATATGCAAATGATTATGTAAGAGCAGAGTTAGCATTAGATAAAATAAGAAATACAAGTTCTCTTACTATAGAGCCTATGCTACAAAGATATTTTGATAGATATGATCCGAACAATGTTACACACGGTGATAAAACAGGAAGACCAGGAGCCCACTTTGACGGAAAACCGAAACCAACAGTCTAAAAAGGTATTTTGTACAGCACCTTTTTTTAATTTATATTATAAGGGTAATAAGGATTATAATAAAATAATGCCTTGTTGTGAAGGTCGCTTGGGATCTTTAGGTAACTTTAGCCATTACGAAGAATATAGTAAAAGTAAATGGTTACGAAATATAAGAAAGAAAATGCTTAATAACGAACCTGCAGAAATATGTACTCGATGTGTGTCTGTTGAAGAAGCAGGCGGGTTCAATGCAAGAGAACATTATAGAAATTTACTTGAAAAAATAGAATTTAGAACAAAAGAAAAAGTAGAGTTTAATTTTAAAAATGGAAATCAACACGGCCATCCAATGGCGTTAGATTATAGAGGTAGTAATCTTTGTAATTTAAAATGTAGAATGTGCCATCAAGGAAGTAGTTCGGAAATTGCTAAAGAAATCAATAAAAATCAAGATCTATATCGTCCAATGGGATACGGTAACGGAGTAAGTCATTTATACATTAATAACAAACTACCTAACGAGTTTATAGACGAGCTTAAATTAGACAACGTATATAGATTTAAAATCTTAGGCGGCGAGCCGTTGATGCAAGAAGATGTATATATGGGATTAGAAAAAATGGCACAGTTGCCACATAGGAAGGAAGTTGACATAAGTTTTACAACTAATGCAACTAACTTTCCAAAAAGATTCTATGACTTAATTGGAAAATTTAGACGTATATTAATGCGGGTAAGTCTTGACGGTGTTGATGATGTATTTGAATATTGTAGATCAAACGGCAATTGGGATAAAATTATGAAAAATATAACTTCGCTATCTGAGCGGGGGTATACACAAAATGAATTAGCTCTTGGTTTTAGTTTTGTTATACAATTTTACAATGTTTTTAGGATTTATGATATAATGGAATGGTGTGCTAAATGGGAGGATGAACATCCTATAGAAACTTCAATATGGTCAATGCATACGTTTTTTAGTCCAATTGAACAAAATCATTTATCAACAGCAATGTGTACTACAGAAGACAGAGAATTTCTTAGACAGGAGCTTGACAGATTCCTTAAAGATTATGGACGCAGGTCCTGGTTTGATCGTGTAGAAAACATTATATTTAATTTTGACGAAAATAGAAATTTTGATAAAGAAAAAGCTAAAGATACACTAATTGTATACAGTAAAAATTTAGATAAAATTAGAAAAACTAATTTACCAGATTTACATGAAAGATATAGCAAATATTATGAATGAAGCATATAATAGTATTAATCCCAGTAAAACAAATGAATTTATCATAACATGGGATACTGGCAAACGCTGTAATTTTGACTGCGGCTATTGCGGCGATGACAGACATGACTTAGTAAGCAAGTTTCCAGACTTTGACGAGCTTGTTAAAGGTGTAGACTTTATTAAAAAATATTTAACAGTAATGATGCCGCATAGAAATAATCAAGTTGCTACACTTAGTTTAACAGGTGGAGAACCTACAGTTAATCCTAATTTTTTACGATTAGCAACATATCTTAACGATCAATTTAAAGACTTTGAATACGAAGTTAAAACTATCTTAACTACAAACGGCAGTTTCCCTCAAAAGAATATTCAACATTTGGTAGATAATTTTAGAGGAATTACCCTTAGTTATCATTGTGATAGTAAAGAAAAACTTAAAGAAAAAGTAAGAGAAAATATCCTTATTTTACATAAGAGTATGAAAAGTTTTAAAGTAAATCTTATGATGCATCCGTATGATAATTATTGGCAAGAGTGTTTAGATTTAATCGATGTAATGGACGAGCATAAAGTTAAGTATGTACCAAGAGTAATTAATGGTTTAAAATATAGTCCAGAACAAAGTGAATTTCTTACAAATTATTGGCAAAGGAAAAATAAAACTAAAACTGAAATAAAAGTAGAAAAAGTTGAATCAAAGCCACAAGAAGTTAAAAAAGAAAATACTATACATCGAAAAATGAAAAAAGATGTTGAAAAAACATTTAACGAATTACGAAAAGACGAAACTAAAACTAATGTTATTCACGGCAGGCATTGTTGTAGTAAACACGAATTATCCTGCGGGTCAATGTGTGGATCTACACAAAATCTTACATATGTTACTGATACAAGATTCCCACAATGGTACTGCGGTGTAAATTGGTTCTTTTTACATCTCGAAAGTCAAACAGATCAAATATTTCATCATCAAACCTGCCAAGCACAGTACGGCAAAGGTAGGGGAGCAGTTGGCAAAATAAGTGAGTGGACAACTTTTACTGACAAGGTCGAAACTATGATAAACACAGGTAAAATGGAAACTATCCAATGTCCAAATAAAAAGTGTGGTTGCGGATTGTGTGCTACAAAGAGTATAGATAAAAATATGTTTAACAACTTAATGTCTAATCATATTAAGGGCGTAACATATGTCTGATAACAGTCTTGGTATTCATATTGAAATATCTTCTAACTGTAACAGCAGATGTTTAGACTGTGGACGATTTGTCAAAGGTACAGACACTATTAATCCATATGTCGATATTGGAAGTAAAGGCAATATTAGTATTTCGGCTATAGAAAATATTTTTGATAAAACTATATCAGAAACTGCACGATATGTAAATTTTACTGGAACTTATGGCGACTTTACTTTACATCCTAATGCGTTAGATATAATGAAATGTATTTCTAACAAAATACAGCCGCATATAAAAAATAGAAATAAAAATGAGTTAACAGATAAAATAAGATTACTTGCTGAAACAAATGGAGGAGCAAGAGACGACGAATGGTGGCACAAGTTTGGTGACTACATCTTAAAATATTTTGATAAAGGTAGTTTAGTTATATTTGCATTAGACGGCACTGACAACGAAACGCATCAAATGTATCGTCGAGGTGTTGACTTTGATACAGTGTTACGACATGCAAAAATTTTGATTGATAAGGGTATACGAACACGTTGGAGTTTTATAAGTTTTGCACATAATGAACATCAACTTGACGAAGCAAAGCAAATGTCTAAAGAAATAGGATTTACACAATTTCGAATTAGAAGATCAAGGCTACGCCACAATCCAAAAACAATTACAAATGTAAAACAAAAAAAGAAAAACATAAGTGATAAACAAATATCAAAATCTCAGATGTATACAGACTTAGTAAAAGAAAAAGAACACAGTGTTGTAAATGATGTTCCTAAGCCATGGTATAAAAAGAAGATCGACGATTATGTAAATGAGACTTCTATTGAGTGCGAATGGAAAAAGAAACAACAAATTAGTATAGACTATACAGGTAGAGTTTGGCAATGTTGTTACTTTAGTAATTTTTATCATTATAACTTAAATCTGCCAGACTACGAACATGTGTCAAATAATGCATATGATTATAATTATAATAACCAAAACTACGAACGGTTAAGTGTCTACGAGGATAGATACAATGACAAATGGAATAATATAAATTATAGAACACTTAGTAATATTTTAGGACACGATTTCTTCACAACAGATTTACCTGATAGTTTTAATAACACTACAGAGCATAAACATAATCCAAGAATTGTACGATGTAGCAAATTTTGTGGAGAAAAGTCAAGGACTTTAGATAAGAAGCTAACATCTATTAATAAAGAAAAAGAGGAACAATAAATGACTTACAAATCGCCGTCAGATACATTTTGCTTACTACCCTGGGTACATTTAAGTACAAGACCAGACGGCAGTATGCGAGTATGTTGTACAGCTAATGCAAGTAGTGTTGGCGCAACCAATGACAAAGAGCATGGCGGCCAAGTTGGCATCCTTAAAACCGAAGACGGTAAGCCTAACAATTTAAATGTTAGTGATTTTGAAACAGCATGGAATAGTACATATATGAAAAATGTGCGTAAGCAGATGCTTAATGGTGAAAAGCCGCCGAGCTGTATAAAATGCTTTAAAGAAGAAGCAGCTGGTCATAATTCAAAGCGTATGTGGGAAACACATTATTGGAGTCAAAGAGTTGATGTTGATAAAATTATCGCTGACACAAAGGAAGATGGCTCAGTTCCTCCTCAACTCGCATATATTGATTTACGCTTTGGAACAAAGTGTCAGTTGGCATGTGTGATGTGTAGCCCGCACGATAGTAGTGGATGGATCAAAGATTACAAGGCAATCTTTCCTGCTGTAGAAAACGCCAGTCTTAAAGAAACAATGCAATGGCAAGATAAAGGTAGCTATAACGGTAGTAGTTATAACTGGCATAAACAAAATCCTACTTTCTGGAAACAGTTTTATGAACAAATGCCGAGTATGCAACAGATTTATTTTGCCGGGGGCGAAAGTTTAATTATTGAAGAACACTACGAAATACTTGAACATGCGATTAAAATGGGTTACGCTAAAGATTTAGAATTACGTTATAATTCAAACGGAGTTGAATGGCGTGATGATTTATTTGACTTATGGAAAGAATTTAAATTAGTGCGCTTTCACTATTCAGTAGACAGTATACACGAAATGAATGACTACATACGTTACCCAAGTGTATGGAGTAGAACAAGCGAAGTCTTCCATATATTAGATAACGAAACAAGTAATAACGTAGAAGTTACAGTTGCATGTGCAGTGCAAGCTCTTAATATATATTATTTGCCTGACTTTATAAAATGGAAACTTAACGAAGGATTTAAAAAGATTAATATGTGGCCGTTTGGTGCTGGCGGTATTAATTATCACTTTGTATACCATCCACCGCATTTAAATGTAAAAGTTTTGCCCAAATGGTTTAAAGAAGAATGCCGTAAGAAGTATGAAGAATTTTATCCGTGGTGGGAAGCCAATTGGGAAAAGGGTGTACCAAGCTGGCACAAAGGCAAAGTTGATTATGACAAATGGCGCAGTGCAAGTTATGGTATCGATAGATTAGACGGTATGCTTAAATTTATGGAAAGTGAAGACTGGAGTGTGCGACTTCCTGAAATGAAAGAATTTTTAGATTTATGTGATACACAACGCGGTATAACTTTTGCAGAAACTTTTCCTGAAATGAAGGATATATTTAAGGATGTCTAACACCTTCTGTCCCATCCCCTGGATATTTCAAGCAGTGCGTAACAACGGCGATATTAGAGTATGTTGTCAAGCAAACGTAACTAAAAATCAAGGTGTTGTCAGACACGAAGACGGCAAACCATATAATGCCGGAAGAGATGATATGTCAAAAGCACGTAATGCAACTCTTATGAAAGAAATACGAAAAAATATGCTTGACGGAGTATGGAGTGAAGAGTGTACTCGGTGTATGAATGAAGAAGCAAGTGGGTTAAACAGTCGAAGACAGTACGAATTAGAAAATTGGAAATTTGACTTAGACGAAGCAGTATCTATAACTGAGTTAGACGGATCTATATCTCAACCTCCAATAAGTTATTACGACTTACGCTTTGGTAATATGTGTAACCTTGCATGTCGTATGTGTGGACCAACTGACAGTCATACCTGGTATGAACAGTGGATAGATTATCACGGTGGCGACGGCTATGATGATACTCATGGTAGAGTTACGTTAAAGAAAAATGAAAAGGGAAGATTATATACTAACGATTATGATTGGCATAACAGCGAAAGTTTTTGGGAACAAATAGAAAAAAATATTTCAAATATTGACCATGTATATATGGCCGGCGGCGAGCCAATGATGATTGAACGTCATTACGAGTTTCTACAAAAGTGTATAGACAGCGGCTATGCAAAAAACATTATTATTGAATATAATACAAATATGACAACTTTGCCTGATCGAGTATTAAAAATGTGGACATATTTTAAACAAGTAAGAGTTGGCGCAAGTATAGATGGAATGGGTGATGTTGTTGAATATCAACGTTGGCCACTAAAATGGAAAAGTGCATATCGTAATTTAAAAAAACTCGACGACTATGCGTATAACAACAAAAATATTATTGCTTGGATAGCATTTACAGTTACAGCATACAACGTATGGCATACACCAGAATTTATGTGGTGGAAATTAAAAGAAAGCGGATTTAAAGCAATTAACAGCACTAAGAAGCGTCCTATTATTACACATCATGTTGCTCACGGACCAAAAAGAGCAAATATTAAGATTTTGACGCCTGAGCTTAAAATAAAATTACAAGAATATTATAACGAATGGATTGACCGTGTTAATGGTGATAACGAAATTACACCTTTACAAAAAGAAAAATTTGCTGATATATTAGCAAGTATTTTAAAATTCTCTAATAGTGCAGACATGAGTGACCAAATACCACAGTTTATAAAATTTACTAAATACCTTGACGATACTCGTAAGCAAGATATATTAACAATTGCGCCAGAATACAAGGACTTATTTAATGGCTGACATTCTACCAATGACGTATCGAGGTAGTCCAATAACTAACGTAATCCAGGAATCAAAAACTTTCAACTTTGCTACTACAGTATCAGATTTTTGTAATTATTCGTGTCATTACTGTTGGCCCGGAGCACATGCTGGAACAATGAAACTTCCGCCACCTACAGATATATTCAAGCATAATATTAAAAAATATTGCAACTGGGTTCAAAAACATAACCCAGACATTGAAAATTTTTATTTTCATTATAGCGGCGGCGAGCCTTCTATGTTCCCCCATATGTCTGATTACTTAAAGTTTGTTGCTGATGAAATACCTAATGGGTATAGCGGATTGCAAACAAACGGATCTCGAACACTTAGATGGTGGGAGAAAAATTTACCAAATCTTCATCAAATATCAATAAGTGTACATGTTGGTAGCGCAGATCCTAATCATTTAATAGAACTTGCAAAACTTTGTGAAGAACACAAAGTAGATTACAATCTAAATGTTGCAGCTGATCTTAAAAATAAAAAGAAAGTATTAGAGTTTTTAGAATTATTTTCTAAAAATAATCTACAAACTGGATTTCATCTAATACAAGACGTACACGAAAACTGGAACGATAATGATCTACACAAAAATAAAGAGTTTTATAAGAAGTGTAATACTTTTACCACTAATAGTCAAGCCCTTAACAATTATAAACATTTACAACGCAAACTAACATTTAAAACAAAAGACTCACCGAAACCATATAATATGGATGAAATGGCAAGAAGTGAAATGAGGGGAGATTGGACTGGATATGATTGTAATGCACCAGCACAATTTATGATGATAAACACACAAGGGTTTATATATATGTCTTGTAGCAACAGAATTGGACCACTGATTAAACGAATTGATTTATTTAAATCTAAATTATCAGTTATTCCTGCACAGCCTTGGGTACATTGTGTAACCGGATATTGTAAGTGTAAAGGCTTATGGAATTCCAGTAAAAAATTAGTAACAAAGTAGTTGACTTTTGCAAACAAAGAATGTAATATATTAATATGACAGAAGATTTAAAATGGTCAAATTATGACTTTACAAAAATACCTTTTGACGACATTGTTAGTGTTGGTCAGCGTACCCTGTTGTATCGTGACATATTTACTGTCAGTTGGCTCTTGGGAAGATTCTGCAATTACAAATGCTCCTACTGTTGGCCTTATGCCCGCAGTGA
>ERZ1048068.1927-NODE-1927-length-15288-cov-12.144029_pt1 | contig 15288 bp, 12 predicted proteins | sample MGYA00383098_ERZ1048068 | MGnify/ENA primary metagenome ERZ1048068 (study PRJEB29581, sample SAMEA5548368) | metagenome | biome: marine; feature: coastal; material: water | depth 1 m | study: Short-term variability in the microbial, nano- and picoplankton... | reverse complement strand
AAGAATGGGACGGTAATTACAAAGGTGAGCTCGCTCAACAGGATGTGTATGCATACAGCCTAATAGTGACCGCACTAAATGATGAAGAATATAGTTACTCTGGTACTATTACATTGATTAGGTAAACTAAAATCGACATACAACATATAAAAAAGGAAACTTCGGTTTCCTTTTTTTATTCCCTATATTTGATAATTGCAGAAAAATGCGTCTGACCCTCTTCATAGCTTCGATGTTGCTTATGTTTAACACATTTGCAAGCCACCTAATAGGTGGTGAAGTAACATATGAATACGTAACAGGGAATCAATACAAAGTAAAGGTTACATTATACAGAGATTGTAATGACTGCAAGCTAGGAAATGATGGCGGAGGAACTTCTAAAGAAAATTGCAACAACTTAAAAGAGGCTTATATCCGCACCATCTCTGATGACTGCCAAAACAAAAATATTGGTAGTATTACACTTACTAAAACAGGGTTTGAGAACATAACTCCACTCTGTGATACTAGTCAATCGGCTTGTGGAACAAATAGTTCGTATGCATATGGAGTCGAGGCTCATTATTACGAAGGTCTCATAGATTTCGATACTTACTCTCAATACAACGGTTGTGCGTTCCATATCTTTTTTTCGATATCGGAAAGATCTGATGAAATCACAACGTTAGAATCAGAAGAAGATAATTTATACAACTACGCTTACATCAATCCTTGGAAGGAAAATGTGAGCTCACCGAGTTTTGTTAGAACACCAAAGATATTTTTCAATGTAAACAAACCAGTATATCTTTCTAATCACACCACTAATGAATCAAATGATTCTATAGTCTATAAATGGGTAAAACCATTAAAGGCTCATAATTCATTTCTGCCATACAAATTAGGCTATTCAACGGGTCATTTTGTCTCTACTTCTTGCCCAAATGGAAATCCTTGCACTCCTGATCCAGAGACCTACCCTCCTACTGGTATTTACCTCAACTCACATTCTGGAGATTTCGTATTCACACCTACTTCAGTCAATCAAATTGCGACACGAGTAATAGCTGCAGAACAATGGAGAACGCATAATGGTACTACGTATAAAGCAGGTGAAATAAGAAGAGATGTATTGGTTGTCATCATAAATGAAGATAGTAACCACTCTCCAGAAATACTCACAAAAGAGAACTTAGACCTCTGCCTTAACGAAAAAGTAGAGTTAGAAATTTATAGTAGAGATTTGCATCCAAGTACAAACTTAAGCTCTAAGGATACTGTCAAACTTAGTTTCAACAATCTACCAACAGGCATGACTGTCTCTTATGATTCTACTAGCACAGCTCCTTTCATAAAAGCTCTTCTGCACTATAAACCAACTCAAGTTGGGATATCCTCTTTCCAAATCATCGCAAGAGATAATCATTGTCCATCTTATGGCGAGTCTATTAAGACAGTAACTATAAACGTACATTCTAGATCTGAAATTGATTTTTCTGTAGATACCGCTTTCTGTGGCAATAATGTCCTGAAAGTGAATACAAACCGAGAAGCAAGTTACTTTCTAAGACTGTCTGAAAATCAAAATATCCTATTTGAAGATAGCTTTGAAACTGGATTTTCGTACCAAACCGACAGTAGTAGAGACCTAAGCTTTGATATTTTCTATGCTGATATATATGGGTGCAAAGATTCTGTGAAGCTTTCTCACAACACTTTAGGAAATCAGCATATCGAAACTGCTCTTGCAAATGGTGAAACGGATTTATGTACAGGTGATAGTCTGATTCTTAGCCTCAGTCATAACAGTTTTGAATTATCTCAAATTCAGTGGAAAAATCAAACTGATTATGTCGACACGCTTCGTACAATCGCTCAAAACGAATTTGTGAATTTTAGTTATACCATGACAGAAGATAATCTATCGTGTCAATTATCAGACAGTATAGCTATACATGTAACGCAAGGACCTCATATTCAGATACCTAAAATTGAACCTATTTGCTTTATAGAGTTTTTACCATTAGAGGAACTAAATGCCATTCCTTCTGACGGACAGTGGTATTATGAAAACAATAAACTAGCTAAGACACTTGATCTTTCACGTATTATTCCAAATGAAGATACCAATTTGACACTAAGGTATGTTGCTAGCCCTAGAGGACAGATTACCTGCAGTAGTACTGAACACGTGAAATTTACTTTTAAAGAAAAACCAGAAATGGTGCTTGCAAATACTCAGGTGTGCGGGGGTTATGACACCTACCGTCTTAATAATTCTATAAAAAGGCCTTTTAGTTATGGTAATCAGAATATTAGTTGGGAAATACTTGAAGATCCTTCCTTACTCATCACGGAGCCTTATTCAGAATTAGACCTTAATGCAGCTGGAGATGGTATTTTTACTGTTATAGCTACTAATACTTACGACAATGGGTGTATAGCCACGGATACAGCAACTATTAAGGTAGATAGCTCATTGGTTCTGGATTTTAATAAGAGAGAAAGTATCTGTCAAGGTGAAGAGGCAGTTATACTCTCTGATTTTTTTGATGTCAACATAGAGGGAGGACTTTGGTTCGTAAAAGATGACATTGCATTCTATGAGGAAGAGTATACTCCTTCAGACTGTAAGGATGTTGTTTTTGAATACTTCTATGATAAAAATGGATGTCACAACCAAATTGAGATTCCACTAAAAACAATCTGCCAACCAACATTCGACATTGATCTAAATACTGAAATCTGTGATGATTTCGAAAATATAGAACTTGATGAAAACTACACCTGGACACTTGAGGGTAATGAGATTACACGATTAAATCCGGCAAACATATCAAGGGGTACACATATTCTCAGTCTTAAAAAGCAGGTAGAAGGATGCATATTTGACACTGCAATTTCAATCGATATTCTAGCACCACTTAGTTTTGATATTATTGGCATTCTTGATGGACTATGCGAAGGTCAAGACTTATCACTTGTCTTCCAAAGTGAGAACGAACTAGCTCGGGGAACATATGCTTTTTGTAAGGATTCCATATCTAGTGATAATGAACAAGAAATATCATACTCCCCAGCAAATTGTGATTTAGTAAACGGAAAAATTACATTCAAGGTAACTTCAAATTCAGAGGCTTTGTGTCCTTCAAAAATTAAGACTTATTCCCTCCCCTATCACCCAAAACCTGAAATAGGTTTAAACGTGCCAATAGAAGGATGCGAACCTTTCTACTTGAATCAAGAATTATCTCCCAAAAATACATCAGATATCAAAATGGGCTGGGAAATTGTAGGGCCCTCAAATAGCTATGTTGGAACCGGAAATAAGCTCACGTTAACAACCTTACTACAGGAAGGAAATTATGATGTAAATATTGAATTAGAAGACCAATATGGCTGTGAGAATAAACAGGTTTTTGAAAAAGCGATAATTATCCAACCTAAACCCGTTTCTAGTTTTAGAATGGGTAATACTGACAGATTAACTCTTTCAGACAGAGATATCACGTTATATAATTACAGCTACATCTCTCAGGGAGAATTTGACTCGGAGTGGAGTCTGATAAAAACTAGTACAGAGACTGTCTTTTCTCAAGATCTAAATCCTATATATGAACTCCCAGCTGATACAGGAATCTATACTATCCAGCTAGTGACCTTATCTGACCAACAGTGCAGTGACACATCGTCTAATACGGTGGTTATGGTTCCAGATATCATTGCATTTATACCAAGCGCCTTTACTCCAGATAATAAAGGACCAAAACCAAATAACGTCTTCAGAGTAACTAGTGATCACGCTTCCTCATTTTATATAGATGTTTTCAATAAATGGGGCCAAAAAGTCTATCATAGTACCAATATTCGAGAGTATTGGGACGGTACTTACAACGGTAGTTTCTGTCAAAATGGAGTATACCTATACTCCATTAAACTCTTCAATAAATCAGGTATAGAATATACCTATCAGGGAACAGTAAATCTTATCAGATAACCTACTTTACTTAGCATTTGAGATAGCTATTTACTCTTTAATCGCTATCTTTGTTTAGGTCTTATAATAGGAAAAGTGGCGATAGATTTAGAAGCAGAAAATAAAGAAATAGTAAACCGCTATAGGCAACTTTTACGAGTATCTAAGTGGTCGCGAGAAAAGGGAGATATCACAGAAATTCGAAAGGCATTTGATGTAGCCCTTGAAGCTCATCGACCGATGAGAAGAAAGTCTGGTGAACCCTACATTTATCATCCCATTGCAGTAGCACGAATAGCCGCAGAAGAAATAGGATTGGGGACCACTTCTATCGTCTGTGCTCTATTGCACGATGTTGTAGAAGACACGGATATCACCTTAGAAGATATTGAAGAAGAGTTCGGACCTAAAGGGGCCAACATAATTGATGGCTTAACTAAGATTTCAGGAGTATTCGACACCAACTCACCACAAGCTGAGAATTTCAGAAAGATGCTCCTCACCATGGCCAATGATGTCAGAGTAATTCTAATCAAATTATGCGATAGGTTGCATAATATGAGGACGCTCGAACACATGAGTGACAGAGGCCAATTAAAAATTGCTTCAGAAACTACATTTATCTATGCACCACTAGCTCATAGACTCGGACTTTATGCCATTAAAACTGAGTTAGAAGATCTCTCATTAAAATATACAGAGCCTATACTCTACCAAGACCTCAAATTAAAACTAAGCCAAACTAAAGAGGATAGAAGAAAATATATCCGTTCCTTCATCAAGCCGCTAAAAACAGAACTTGACGAACTAGGCATAGATTATAAGATAAAAGGAAGGCCCAAATCCATTCATAGCATCTACAATAAGATGCGTACCAAAAAACTAGAATTCGAAGATATCTATGATTTATTCGCAATACGCATAATAATAGACAGTGAACCTGAAGATGAAAAAATGGATTGTTGGAACGCATACTCTATCGTCACAAGTATTTTCAATCCAAACCCTGAACGAATGAGAGATTGGATTTCTATTCCAAAAACAAATGGATATGAAAGTCTACACGCTACCGTAATGGGCCCTAAGGGTAAATGGGTAGAGGTACAAATTCGAACTACTAGAATGGACGAAATTGCGGAAAAAGGATACGCCGCACATTGGAAGTATAAAGAAAAGGACAAAAGACCGAAAGCTAAGCACAGTTTAGACTCATGGATTTCTGAAATTCGAGAAGTACTTGAAAATCAAGAAGGCAATGCATTAGACTTCATAGATGAATTTAAGATGAGCCTATATGCAGATGAGGTTTTTGCATTTACTCCAAAAGGGCAAATAAAAAAGCTCCCAAAAGGCTCTACATCTTTAGATTTTGCTTTTGATATACACACAGAAGTTGGAGCAAAGTGCCTCGGTGCTAAAGTGAACGGAAAACTTGTTCCACTCAGCTATGAAATACAAAATGGTGATCAAATAGAAATTTTAACATCCGCGAAACAGACGCCAAATAAAGACTGGCTAGACTTTGTAATAACTTCTAAGGCAAGGACCAAAATAAAGCAGAGCTTAAAAGATGAAAAACGAGTAGTAGCTAATCTTGGCAAAGAAGCACTTCTGCGTAAAATGAGGAATGCAGGTTATGAATACTCCGTTGAAAATCAGAATAAGTTAATAGCATATTTCAAAGTTGACGACGAATTAGAACTGACCTATCAAATAGGGACAGATGCAATAGGCAAAGAGAAGATAAAGCTGCAAGACATTTTTGTAGAAAGTAAGTCTGTACATAAACCTGGCAAAGGAAGAGACTCCTCCTTGAAGAAGAAAGCTAAAAACGAGCTTCTCTTAGGCGACGCCTCTGTGGATATGGACTATACCATGGCACAATGTTGCAATCCTATTCCCGGAGACAAAGTAATGGGTTTCATCACTGTAGGTGGCGAAATTAAAGTGCATCAGACAAGATGTAAAAATGCCTCCAATCTGATGTCCAAATATGGATATCGCATCATTAAAGCTCAATGGGCAGACGATGCAGTTATGGAGGAAGATTTCGAGGCTGGCTTAGAGATTAGAGGTATCGATTCTCTCGGGCTTGTGAGTAAAGTTACTGACATTATTTCCAAACAGTTGAAAGTAAACATGAAAAGCATCAGTTTTGAATCTTTAGATGGTACTTTCGTAGGGAAACTAAAGCTTCAAGTGACTGACAAGCAGCACCTTGATCAACTAATGTTAGAACTGAAGAGTATAGATCAGTACATAAAAGTTAATCGTACAGACCTTGAAAATGTCCCATCTGTCAAAAAATAAACAATGGAAGTATCCACTAACATAAAAGACGAAGTCAAAAAATTATTTACTTCTTATCTTGAAAAAAAAGGTCAGCGTAAAACCCCTGAGCGATACGCTATTTTGGATGAGATATACAGTAATAAAAAGCATTTTGACGTGGATACGCTCTATATTCAAATGAAAAATAGGAATTATCACGTTAGTAGAGCTACCGTATACAATACTTTAGATCTTCTTCAAGAGTGTGGTCTTGTTATTAAACATCAATTTGGTCAAAATATGGCCCAATTTGAGCAAGCCTATGGATATAAGCAACACGACCATATTATCTGCAACACGTGCGGTAAAGTGATGGAATTTTGTGATCCAAGAATTCAACAAATCACGTCAAAAATGGCCGAGTTACTAAACTTTGAAGTAACTCGACATTCTCTCAATCTATATGGAGAGCCGCAGGTAGATGAATTAGGGCTTTGTAAAAATTGTGATAATCAAGTAAAAATCGTAGAAACTAAATAAATGGTAGATGTACTATTAGGCCTTCAATGGGGTGACGAAGGAAAAGGTAAAATTGCTGATTACCTCACTCCAAAATATGATGTTGTAGCCCGTTTTCAAGGAGGACCAAATGCAGGTCACTCACTTGAGTTCAACGGAATGAAACACGTACTCAACACGATTCCTTCAGGTATTTTTCACGATGGGTGTGTCAACATCATTGGAAATGGTGTGGTGATAGACCCTGTGCTTTTTATGGCAGAGATAGACCGCACAGTTGCTGCTGGAGCCAATGTGATGGAGAACCTTCGCATCTCATACAAGGCTCACATCATCATGCCAACGCATAAGATACTAGATGCAGCAAGTGAATGGAGCAAAGGAGACAAGAAGATTGGTTCTACCCTTAGAGGTATAGGCCCGACATACAGAGAAAAAATAGGTCGCGGTGGCCTGAGAGTTGGTGAGTTATTCGACCCTAACTTTGAGACAAATTACCACGAGAAAAAGAAACGTTCGTTGCAACTTGTAGAGCAATTTGGTTTTACTGATTATAATCTCGAAGAAATGGAAAAAGATTTCTTTGAAGCTGTAGAACGTCTGCGTCAATACAAATTCGTAAACAGCGAATACCTTGTAAATCAGCACATAACCGACGGTAGTAAGATTCTAGCTGAAGGAGCTCAGGGAAGTATGCTAGACATTGATTTTGGTTCTTATCCATTTGTAACGAGTAGCAATACTACCGTAGGAGGTGTTGCCACTGGACTTGGAATAGCACCTAAGCATATTAACAAAGTAAAAGGTATTTTCAAAGCATACTGCACCAGAGTAGGAAGCGGACCTTTCCCATCGGAATTGCACGACAAAATGGGTGAGTATATCCGTAAGGTAGGAAATGAATTTGGAGCTACAACAGGACGACCACGCAGAACAGGTTGGCTAGATCTGGTAGCATTAAAATACGCCATAATGCTAAGCGGTGTAGATGAGCTTTGTATGATGAAGGCAGATTGTTTGAGTGGTATAGACGAAGTACTCGTAGGAACGAGCTACAAAGGTGACCTTATGGAAACCAACGAAGTTCCATTTGATCTGAATGCAGACAATTTCAAATCGGTATATGAAACACATCCAGGATGGCAAGAAGACATCACACAGATAAAAACACACGATGCACTTCCACAGACGTTCCAAAACTACATTAGCAATATAGAAGGACAGATAAATACGCCTATCAGCATAATCTCTGTTGGGCCAGGTAGAGATCAGACTATAGTTAACTCTAAGTAGAGTATTGGCAGGAGCATTAGGAAGTGCAGCACCTCATAAATAAGATAAAAAATAGCATTTTCCTTAGTCCAGAAGCTGAGAACCATATCTATGCTATTGCTAAAGAAAAAGAATTCATAAAAGGGACTATTCTTATCACAGAGGAACAGACAGTAAAGAAAACCTACTTTGTTACCGAAGGTTGTTTGCGTTCTTACGGCTTAGATCAAAATGGGAAAGAACATACCCTCCAATTTGCAATCCAAAATTGGTGGATTAGTGATTTTATTGCTATCTACAATAATGAACCAGCTATACTAAATGTTGAGTGTATCACTGATTCTAAGGTTATTGAATTCAATGCCTCAGACTTAGATAAAATCCATTCGCTTTTTCCCGAATTTGAGGCTTTTCAAAGAAAAAATCTTGAACGACATGTTGTAAGTCTTTATAAGAGAATAATCAATCAACTGCAACTGACAGCATCAGAACGCTATAATGCTTTTCTAAATCAGTATCCGGACATTGAGCAATACATTCCCAATTATCACATTGCTTCTTACTTAGGCATTACTCAACAAAGCCTAAGCAGAATAAGAGTAAAAAGAGCAAAGCAGTAGCTTTCTTACCACAGGGTAATTTTTGTGGCTGAACTAACAGCGACTTTTGCCTCAATATTTAAAAACTAAAAATCATGTTAAAGAAAATTTTATTAAGCATAGTGGCAATTGTTGCCATTCTTTTTGCAGTAGTGTACTTTTTGAGTAGACCAAATCAAGAAGCTGATGGTTCATACAGTCCCTCAAATCTAGCACTCAAACTAGGTACTGTTGCCAAAACAGATTATGAAGAGATTGCATATGAAAAATATCAAGGAGCCAAATCCAAAATCTTAGTAATTTTCACTGAGCAAAAAAACTTGGAAATGAAAAATGGCAAACTGTTTTCTACAGGAAATCATCCCGTAGAAGCTTTATTACCAATGCTTCACCTTAAAAATGCAGGTTTTGACTTTGAAATTACTACTCCAACTGGTAAGCCAGTAGTATTCGAAATGTGGGCATTCCCTTCTGAAGACGAAAATGTGAAAGCCATTTACGAAGAGTACAAATCACAGTTCCAAAAGCCAAAGCAACTCGTCAATTATACAGACACATCTGTAAATGCTGATGAATATGCAGCAGTATTTGTACCAGGAGGTCACGGAGCTATGATAGGGATTCCAGAAGACAGAAACGTTGGAAAGGTTTTGAATTGGGCCAATCAAAGTGATTTATTTACCATCACCCTGTGTCACGGACCAGGTTCGTTATTGACAACTACATTGGACAATCAAGAGTTCCTATACAAAGGATACAAAATGTGCGTATTCCCAGATGCAGTAGATGAAATGACACCAATGATCGGATATCTACCGGGTAAAATGGCTGCTGGTGTGAGCGAAAGACTAAAAGGACTGGGTGCAGAGATAATGAATACTGAATCTGATAATTCTGTTTGTGTAGATAGAAAACTAATCACCGGAGCAAGCCCATTAGCATCAAACGAGCTAGGAAAACTTGCTGCTAACACTTTACTAAAAGAATTGAAATAATGGAATTGTTAGAAAAACTAAACTGGAGATACGCTTGTAAAGCGATGAATGGCCAGAAAATACCACAGGAAAAGGTGGATAATATCATAGAAGCCATATCTCTGGCTCCCACCTCTAGTGGCTTACAACCTTTTGAAGTGGTGGTTATCACCAATCAAGAAGTTAAGGAACAAATCAAGCCAATTGCTTGGAATCAATCTGTGATTACTGATTGTTCTCACCTACTAGTATTTGCTGCTTGGGATACTTACACAGAAGACCGTATCAACAAGATGTTTGATTTAACCAACACTGTTAGAGGCTTCGAAAACGAAGGTTGGGAAAGTTACCGCCAAATGCTACTGGGCAGCTACCCACAGCGAGATAAAGAAGTGAATTTTAATCACGCAGCTAAGCAAACATACATTGCATTTTCTCAGGCAATAGCGGCAGCAGCTTTCGAAGAAGTAGATGCTACACCGTTAGAAGGATTCAACCCTTCTGAAGTTGACAAAATTCTTGGACTTAATGAAAAAGGATTACGAAGCTGTGTAATGTTACCATTGGGTTACAGAGATGCAGATAAAGATTGGTTAGTCAACTTAAAGAAAGTTAGAAAAAGCAAGGAAGACCTAATCATAGAAATGAGTTAGATCGGAAAACATTTTTCAGATATTGTTGAATATTATAAGCAGCGGTCTAAGAGAAATCTTAAGCCGTTTTTTGTTTATAAGACATATCTTCCAACGGCAAGTTGATATCTAAACTCGAGAATATTCATCAAATTACTACTTTTGACCCGTTAATCTTTTTTACTAAAACTAAAAACAAATGAACGCATACCTATTCCCAGGACAAGGAGCTCAATTCGTAGGAATGGGCAAAGAGCTTTATGATACCAATACAGATGCAAAAGCTCTTTTTGAGAAAGCTAATGAAATTTTAGGATTCCGAATCACTGATGAGATGTTTGAAGGAACTGCAGAAGGGTTAAAACAAACAAACATTACACAACCCGCAGTATTCTTGCATTCTGTAATATTAGCTAGGACTTTAGGCGAATTTAAACCAAGTATGGTAGCAGGACATAGTTTAGGTGAAATATCCGCATTAGTAGCTGCTGAATGTCTTTCTTTCGAAGATGGACTAAAACTAGTAGCCATAAGAGCCAATGCAATGCAAAAAGCTTGCGAAGCCAACCCAAGTACTATGGCTGCAATCATAGGATTAGAGGATGCCAAGGTAGAAGAAGTATGTGCAAGCATAGATGATATAGTAGTAGCGGCAAACTACAACTGCCCAGGACAATTAGTGATTTCAGGAAGTAACGAAGGTATTGATAAAGCGTGTGAAGCTCTCACTGAAAAAGGAGCAAGAAGAGCCCTTAAGCTGCCGGTAGGTGGAGCATTTCACTCACCACTAATGGAGCCTGCTAGAGAAGAACTTGCAGCAGCGATAGAAAAAGCTACATTTAATACTCCTACTTGTCCAGTCTACCAAAATGTAAGTACCAAAGGAGAGTCAGATCCTTCTACTATCAAATCTAACCTAATTGCTCAACTTACTTCTTCTGTGAAATGGACACAGTCGGTACAAAATATGATAGCTGACGGAGCCACTAGTTTTACAGAAGTAGGACCTGGTAAAGCCTTGCAAGGAATGTTAGCTAAGATAGATCGTAGTGTGGAGCGTACTGGTATCAGCTAATGCGAATCACCCTCTTTACCCTATCTCTAACAGTAAGTTTTTTTATTTCTTTTAGTCAGAACTGGTCAATAAAAACCTTAGGAGATTTACCTTTTCGCACCTCTAATAATGCTGTAACACTAGCTTATGTAGATGGCGAACCTCATGTTTTCTCATTTTCGGGTATTGATGAAACGCTAGCCAGTAGTGGTATTCATCTTAAGTCTGCCTCAGTAAATATATTGACAGGTGAATCGAAACAGTATCCAGATGTTCCAGACACTCTTGGTAAAGTAGCTGCGGCAGCTTCCTACTTAAATGGTAAAATATTTGTGATTGGTGGATATCATGTTTTTGAAGACGGCAGTGAACTCTCTAGTAATAAAGTCCATTGCTTTGATCCTCAGAAAGGAATCTGGGAAGAAGACCATTCTCCTCTCCCATTGCCTATAGATGACCACGTGCAGGCTGTTTGGAATGATAGTTTGATTTATATTATTTCAGGATGGAGTGATACTAAAAATGTTCCAAATGTTCAAATATATTCTCCCAGTTTAGATAGTTGGTCTAATGGAACATCTGTGCCTGAAAATAACAGGTACATGGCTTTTGGTGCCAGTGGAACTATCATTGGAAACACCATATACTATTTGGGAGGAGCTAGTATGACCAATAACTTTCCTTCTAGTTTTTGGTTGAGGATAGGAACTATAAATCCTGTACAACCTAATCAAATAAAATGGCGAGACAGCCTACTAAGACCCGAAGATAAGATGTACAGGGCTGCATGTACAGATATTAGTGGTTATCCAGTTTGGTTTGGCGGGAGTGATGATACGTATGACTATGATGCAAAATCTTATAGAGACGGTTCCATTGTCAGTCCCTCAAATAAATCAATCCTATTGGCAGATAATTTACTCTACAGAACAAAGACCACTAATCTTCCTATGGATGTTAGAGGTGTGGGTGATTTTAATGGCGTATCCAAAATAATAGCAGGAGGTATGTACTCAAATAGAGAAGTATCTAGTCAGGTACTTAAGTTGACGTGGGGCTTCCCTCTTTCTTTGGACAAGATCAAACCAAACACTTTCAATCTCCACCCTATCCCTTGTAATCAAGAACTACATATCTCATACGCTACTGATTATAAGATTTATAATACTTTTGGAAAGCAAGTCGCTACAGGAATCAAAAGCAGAAAAGTTAATACTAGTGCTCTTACCAACGGAGTCTATTTCTTAAGATCTAACAATAGAATTGTCAAATTCATAGTTCAACACTGAAGGAAGACAATAAATTTAGCATCTTCGTGTGTACAATATGTCTAATGAAACAGTATATCTCATTTTAATTATAGGCTCTTCGTGTATAGGTGGTGGAGTCGTGTACTTTCTACTGAGAAAATCTTACGTCGGTAAAGATATGTACCAAAATGAAAATATTGAAAAGACTCAACGAATTGCAGAGCTAAACACCAAGTTAAACCTTACTGAAGAGAGTAAATTAGAGCTCACAAAAGAGAAAGATTTGCTCACAGCAAAACTTGATGAAGCGCACCAAGTATATCAAGATACTAAAAATGACGTGTCCAAATTACAATTGAGACTCGAGTCTCAGCAAGAAAAGCTGGATAAGCAAGAGGATAGCTTCAAACAGACTCAGAAGGAATCTTTGGTACAATTTGAAAATCTTGCAAATCGTCTCTTTGATGAGAAAACAGAGAAGTTTTCTAAAGAGAGTAAATCCAATATCGAGCAGCTTTTGAATCCGCTAAAAGAGAATATTTCAGATTTTAAGAAAAAAGTGGAGGAAACATACGACAAAGAATCCAAAGAGAGACATACTCTAGAATCTAAGATTCAGGATTTGGTGATGCTAAATGAGCAAATCAGTAAGGATGCTACCAATTTGACCAATGCCCTCAAGGGACAGTCTAAAACGCAAGGAGATTGGGGTGAAATGATTTTAGAAAGTATACTCGATCATTCTGGACTAGTAAAAGGGAGAGAATATTTCGTACAAGAGACTTTCCAGGATGAGTCTGGTAAAAACAAAAGACCTGATGTCACTATTAAATATCCAGACAATAGATATATAATCATAGACTCGAAAGTCTCTCTTACTGCTTTTGAAAGGTACGTAAACGAAGAGAATACTGATAGCCAAAAAGTGCATCTCCAGACTCACATCCGATCTATCAAAAATCATATAGATAACTTAAGTGGAAAAGAATATGAAAAACGTGATAAAGCTCTTGATTTTGTTTTTCTATTTATACCCATAGAACCGGCGTTTTTAACAGCTCTCCAAGCAGATGACCAACTTTGGAATTACGCTTACAAAAAAAGGATAGTACTAATGAGCCCCACAAATCTGCTGGCTACTCTACGTGTGATTGCAGATGTATGGAGTAAAGAAATACAAAATCAAAACGCACGTGAAATATCCAAAAGAGGGGAACACCTCCTTGAGAAGTTTGTTGGATTTGTGAATGACATGGAAGACATAGAAAAACATCTCAACAAGGTGGATGAAAAGTATAGCGATGCGATGAAAAAGCTATCCACAGGGTCTGGCAACCTCATTGGACAAGCCCAAAAGCTAAAGCAGTTAGGAGTCACTTCAAAAAAACAATTATCAGAAAAGTACGGTCTAGATGATGACACATCGATCTAGTGGTCTTATGAATACTGCGTCACCTATAACTATGAGTGTAGACTTAACAGTTAATAAAGACATACGAGATTTGAGAATTACACTTCGTACCAATATTCTGCCATATCCGAAGTTATAGTAGGTCCTAATAAGGCTGCACTTACTCGAAGAATTATTAAAAAAGCTAAAATAAAACGTTCCAATAACACGGATAGCCTGCGTTCATATAAAGCAAATGCATATTCAAAGTACTCACTGATTTATGCCTTAGAAACACGTGACAGTGATACAGCCACTCATTTTGATGAGAAAGACGATCCAGAACTCGTAGAGTCCTACGGTACACTATTCTTTACCAAACCAAAGCGATATAAAGAAGTACTTCTAGCTTATCGAGACTACTCGTACACTTCCAACGCAGCGAATGAGGCAGTGGTAGTATCGATTTCCTAGTCACCTCCCGGCCAAAGAGAGACTGACTATGGTGAAGAAGAATATATATCAGACGGTCCAAATCCATACATCTATGTGATAGATAAGTACAAAGCAAATTTTGATATCTATCAAAATATAATAAATGCTCCTTAATTCACCTCCAACCCTATAGTATCTCCAATAGGGAGTCAAAGCTTTTTGGTTTACGACTATTTACTAGACGAGTCTTTCTTCCAGGATGAAAAGAAACACTATCGAATTCGTGCGACTCCAAAATTAAAAAACACCAATGCTCTTTCTGGTGAGATTATTATTCAAGACGAAACCTTTGCCGTCGTACAGGCTTCTCTTTCGATCAATCCTGAAGCATTATTGTTCTTTGACAGATTCACTTTTCACTTAGACTACAACCTAGTAGATGGGATCTATATGCTTTCTAACGAAGAGTATGTATATCATACAAAAGATGGAAAAGACAATTTCGCATATGGATCTAGTACGGTTTCATATGAAATGTTGGTGCATATGCAGGCTACTACACTAAGTCTTATGAAGGAGATATATCTTTCTCTACTATGAATAGGTGGACTATTCGAATATTCATTTAGTGATGCTGAGTTTAGTCCATATGCTGGAGCTAATATTGGAATACATCGAATTGCAGTTGATGCTTTGTGGATTAATGCTTCTGAAAGTAATTTAGGTTTTGCTCCCGTTCTTAGAGTAAATTATTCTTTATCTGATAATTTGTCTATCAACTTAAATGGAAAATATCACTACATTACCACTGATGTTGAAGGCTCTGATCCAGCCACAGCATTATGGATTAACTTGGGTGTAAATATAGATCTTTAAAACAGACTTATCATCTAACCAATTTATGAGTTTTCTGCATTAAGTAAATTTTAACTTA